>OCAM01000618.1_pt1 | contig 30547 bp, 49 predicted proteins | sample 1538281 | NCBI WGS metagenome assembly OCAM01 (sample SAMEA2580273, study PRJEB22360) | human gut metagenome | biome: human gut; feature: human-associated habitat; material: faeces | place: Denmark | collected 2008/2010 | reverse complement strand
CCCCTTATGCATGGCTTGCGCCGTCTCATCTATGCTCCAGCCATTTTCCTTCGCATCAAAAAGGATCTTTTCCATATAATCTTTTGTGGAAAGATTCATGATGTCCGCAAGCTGCTGACTCCACTCTTTTATAAATTGCTCTGAAGGATTTGTGATACGCTCATCGTCAATTTCAGGAGCATAATCCGGCTCGGCAGATAAAAGCCAATCAAAAGTGAACTGTTGGAACATATCACGAAACCCCTTCCGGAATATCTCTTCCAGGGCAGTTTCTAGATCCGCTGAGGTCCTGTATGTTTCCCATGCCTCGCGGATAAAATCATCTATGTTTTCAGATTCCTGTACCTTATCAAGAAAATCCTGCGCATCTTCTACCAAAGCATCGTTCACAGCCTCCTCAAGCTTATTAATAGCCTCTACAGCCCCAGCCGCATTGACATATCCTTCTCCTTCCAGAGTTTCTTCCAGGTCCTTGTCTGCTTTCGCAATATACCTCTCTACGGAAGAAAGCAGAGGTTCTAAGTCAATGTTCATTCGCTTCCTCCTTCATTGCTTTCAAAAGTCTGCGGACTTCTTTCATGACCGCTACAACTTCATCTGGCTCTCGGTTCTTCTGCGCTTTTTCGATCTGTCCGGAAAGCTGTGCCATAATGCTGCTCATATTTCCGTTGCTTGCGGTGGCTTTGTTTTTTCCAACGGCGATTGGCTCATCTGCCCACTCCCCCTCGTACGGTTCACACGTCTTTCCAAGGGCTTCACAGATAACTTCTTTCGCCATGTTCGGCGTTATACCTCCGGCATTATTTGTTACAGTAAGCAACTTATACATATCGTCCGCATTGGTTATATCCGGTTCCATAAAATATGCTTCTACATACTTAAACTGATATGCGTTAAGTAATTTATTATTAATAACCCAGGCAAGAGATTTCCTCTCCGGCTGGAACACCTGCTCTTCCGTAACCTCCTGTGCGGTCTGTGCTGTTGCCCTGTTGAAATCTGTAGTGTATCCGACGTACAAATCTGGCAACTGAAAAGCTGATTGCACTCGTTTCCGATTATTATCAAGATATTCCTGAAATAATTCATCTTTCTGAAGGATGCTTGCAAGGTCTTTCACTTCGATTTCAGGTTGCTTTTCGTCATCGAAATCAGAACGTGCATCTATGTTTTCTGCTTCAAGGACAAGGAATGAATGCTGCCCTGCCTCGCCTTTAATTCCGTTCATGTACTCTTGCATCTTGTTAAAGCTTTCATCTGTCAACGTGCCGCCCTTAACCATAATCAGCAATGGAGTATGACGGCCATTCTTGAAATAATTGTTATTCAGATTTTCAGCGGACCGACTTCCGTCTACACCGAGAATCTGTCCAATCCATCGGATTTCTCCATAAGGCTCTGTGCCGATGGCAAATTCCAAAATTTCATTCGCCTGGTACTGTCTTTCAAGTGTCTGTCCTTCCTTTAGATATTCTCCATCTCGGTTATCCATAATTCTAGGATCGCCAAACTCTTTAAAATAAACCGTATTTCCGCCTATCTGCTGCCGATATTTCCGAAATTTCTTCATTCTGCGAATCTCTTTTCCATTGTGGTAATATGGCACTTCCATATAAGGCTTCAACGGCTGGGTTTTCCTCATCGTATGCGTCTCTCTGATAAGCTCTATCTGCTGCACTTCTCCTGCAAGATTACGAATAATCTCAAGATACGCAATCCCGTATGTCTCTCTGGCTGCTATGAGATCTTCGAACACCTCTTTCGTGTCCTGCTCCGTATTCAAAAGCTCTATGATTTCTTGGGCCCGCTCAAATTCAGCAGCCATTTCCGGCGTCTCTGTTTCATCTACTTTGTATCGCACAGCAATTCCATATCCAGGAATGTTGTTCTTATAAGCCCTGATACACTGAGGGAGAATAGAACTCTCTGTGACAAGCCTTTTTAATCCTTGCATCATGAAAGGCGGCTCAATCCAATCGCTGGCATTTCTTGACTCTTCTGTTGTACTTTGAGTGCTGAAATCTGCTTTCGCGATTACACTATCGCTCTCATGTGACTGCGCTTTTATTACACGCACATTCACTTTAGGATATTTTTTGGTTTCCATTTATTATTTTGCCCCTTTCTTTTTTTGGTCTTCTTACTGGTAAACAAGTAAGAAGCATACAGTCAGCTTCGTCTGGCGATGTAAGTCCTCTTTCTTTCATTTCTTTTTTACTCTCCACCTTAATCTTAGAACCTACGAATCCATATTTTCTACATGACAATTGACCGATGAGGTCATCGTTATCCGGAAGTATTAATGTTGGTTTTCTGTCATTTCCTTCATCATCAAATGGTTGAATCATTTCTCGAATAATCCCCATCATATATGTAGTCGTATCATAATAATACTTATGGCGAATCGGATTCCCAAAATGTATCGGAATAATAATCATATTTGAATATGTATCAGGATTGGCTCTCTTGATTGCCTTTAACTGGTCAGTTACACCACCTCCTATACCACCATCATCAATCTTGACGTATATATCGTCACTGAAATGATATTGGTCTTTCAACGAAAGGAAAAGCCTAGCTATATTTCCAGACGTCCATGTAGTGTCCATTCCATTCATTTGTTTATATATTTTGGCAACCTCATTGAGCTTGTAACCAATAACTGTTTTATCATCACCAAATCTTGCAACATCACAGCCTATATCTATAGAATAAATTCCATTTCGGTCAGAGTGTTTCTTTCCATTATCATCAATGTATTTCCCAAGCGCCTTCGCTGTACAATCTTCCATTTCAGTATCTACAGAATTATCCAACCAGGCAATCGGAATAAATACATCATCCTCCTGTTCTGGAAATTCTCCATCCACACGTACTCTTACGATATTGCTATTTTTTCCATATTTTCGCTCCAACGATGCGATATTATCTTTATTCGTTCTTTTGCTGTCTCGCGAAGAAACTGTGTGCCGAACGAAAATAGAACGGTTTACATTGAACGAATCATAGAAAACTCCTGATGCTCTCGTTGGGTTTCCGCACATGAGTAGTTTATTATTTTTTCCAGATAGTGTACCGAGAATAGCCTCCATAATCGGATCGGCCACACCAGATGCTTCATCCACAATAAAAAGCATGTTATCCTCATGGAATCCTTGCATATTCTCTGGTTTTGTAGCGGTCCTGGCTACTCCAAACCAACGCTTTTCTTGACCAACCATATAAACATAGGTCTTTGTCCATTTCAGAAGCATAGAGAGCAACTCAGACTTGCTCATCCACTTAGAAATCTCAGACCAGAGGACATCGTGCAACTGCTGTTTGGTTGGTGCTGTCGCAACGATTCTTGGATATGGGAAACAGGTTATGAACCAAAGAAATACTGCTGCCTCAAGACTAGTCTTTCCTACACCCTGTCCAGATTTAATACTGACCTTCGGGTTTGCCGCCAAATCTCTTGCAGCTTCTGCCTGCCATTCATCAGGTTCAAAGTTGAGCACCTCCCGGAAGAACATAACCGGATCATTTCGCCACAGCGGTATGCTTTCATCAAGGAATTCAGAGAACTGAATATCATCCATCTTTGTTCTCTCCTTCCCTTGCTTTTACCACAGCTTCGGCCCATGCACGAACAACCTCATTGCCCTTGCTTTCTCCGGCTATCTTCTGCTTTTCAAGCCTCAATCTCGCAAGTGCTTCAATAGCCCGGGTCTTCTTCGACTGCACAGTGGAGAGTTCCTTTTCAAGTCTCGCGATCATATTATCCTTGTTTTCCATGGTGGTCTGCATATTATATCTATCGCCAGGCAAACGTTCTTCAGAAGATACCTTTTTTTCTATACGTTCTTCATAAAGCTGTTTATCTTCTTCCGTTTTGAACGCTCTTTTATCTTCGATCCTCAAGAATCCATACAGGGATACTTCGCCTTTCATTCCTCGATACTTATTAATTGCGCTCATGATGCGCCTCTCCCTTACAGCAAATAGTTGTATCTGTTCGATCAGGAGCATTTCTTCGTCCATAGGAATATCCTCAATCATTTCCTTTTCGGAATCGTCAAGAACATCCCAGTATACCGCAGAATATGCTCCGTGTTTCTCCGCAATCTTATCTCCCGGTTTCAGTGGACCTCCCTTATTTCCAACTGCATTTCTGTTTCCAGGCTGTCCACCTTTATGGCGAGCGTTCGCTTTTTTCTTTTGCGAACGTTCGTTTTTCTTTCCTTTTGTCTTTCCGTCCCAATTCTGTGTTGATTTCCACCGCCGAACTGTGCTGGCCGGGACGTCCAACTTCTTGGCAATGTCAACAAGTTTCATCCCGTTCTTATACATTTCCTCAGCTTCAATGCTGTTGGGACTTCTTGCCCTTGCCAATGGACACCCCTCCCCTCCATCATCTTATTTCGGCATATGCAAAAGGGAGAGGTTGTACTCCCTCTCCCCGCTTTCTGTTCTATACGTCGTAGAACAATATTAAATTTTTGTGATAAATTCAGCTTTTGAATAGCCTGTCACCCCTTTTGTCATCATCTTCAAAAAGTCTTCTTTTGAGAAATCAGACAATCGAAAGATCTCTTCCGGCCTCATTCCAAGCTGTTTGCTTATTTCTTCTACGGTTTTGCCATCATCCATAAGTTCTTTAATGATTTTTTTCATCGGTTCGAGCAAATGTGTACCTCTTGCCCTGTTATGTGTTACTGTCCCGTAGACATCCTCTGAATGCTCTTTGTGGTCAACAATTACTACTGGAACCTTTCCCTCCAGCATAGATACCAATGGTTCCATTCCCGCTACCGTCCATCTGTGGAATCCATCAATGATGGTCAGGTCTGGCCTTACCACAATAGGCAATGTCCATCCATTTGTGAGAATCGACTGAATCAGCAGCTTCAAATTCTCTTTGGATACCTTATTCGGGTTGTAATCATTTGGCTTCAATCTACTTCTGTCAATCCATTGCAAGGTACTCAGGGGCGCTATTATTTTACTTTCCATTTTTCTTTCCCTCCGTCTTTTTTGCTTCTGAAATATATTTCCCATATATCCTGTGGTACAAAGCTCGAAAGGTCCTCATTTTCGGATCTCCTGATATAAGCCCTTCGTAGATGTGTCGGAAATCTTCACCAGATGCCACCGCAGACACCTGCATGAAGAAATTACGGTATCTTTCTGCAATCTGCCTTTTATGAGGAGTATCGAAAAAAACATCCATGTTATTGAACATGGTTATTAATTCCTTTTTGTAGTCTTTTTCTTCCTGTCCATGCTCGATTTCCCTCCTCTTCCTTGAATTTCTACCAAACATTTCCGAATCCCAATAAAGAGCCGCAAGGTATGCGTTCGGTTCTCTTTTGATGACCTGGTCCATGAGGTCTGGATAGTATTCATTCATCTTTACCAAGCTTCGGGCAGTATCTACCGAAAAAAACTGAGATACCCTCAACTGTCTCCGGCTCGATCCTGACTGCCATAGATATAAATAAATGTCCGGAATGTCTACATGATTATTCAAAAGAAATAACCACACATCATTATCCGTCCAGTCATATATAGGAAATACCTGCTTTTTATTAGTCATAGTCCTTCCAGCTTTTGTCATGGATGCTATATTCTGCAATCGTTGCAAAGACTCTGCCGTTCGTATCCCAACCATTGTGATTCCATTGGCTGTAACTCTCGGGAGAAAATCCTGGTACGCATCCGTTCTAGGCTTCAGGAGCTTGTGACTTCTAATTGCAAATGACGGCGGCTGTCTTACCCAAACATCTCTTTTTGTTGAATCCCAACAAATAAATGTTTCATCGTTTGACAGCTCATTAAAACAATTGTAATGCTTTACCTCTACGCAAAACCATTCAAATTTCGCTCCCATCATCATGAAGATTTTCCTCCACTTACGTGTCATATCTTCCATACATGGGAATATTGCTTCTTCGTCTATAAATTGAACGGTCAGCTGTTTCATATCGATCTCGCCTCTGTTGGCCAGGTTCACCAACAATTGCGCCATGCACAAACTATCTTTCCCGCCACTAAAGGAAAAATACACTGGTAAGCCATTGCGGAATACGTTCCTTATTCGGATTTCCGCAGCCTTAACGACGTTGATATTCGCTTCGCAGCGTTTCACAGCCATATCTTTTCGCCACACTTCGGACAGATAACAAATCTCTGGGTTTCAGTTTTTTCCATATTTGTTTCTGTGGCATACTGCCCTACTGCGACCGGTGCAGGGTCTGTATCGATAACAGGTTGCTCATTAGCAGGTGATATACCTAACCTTTCCTCCTCCAGATCCTCTCTCTGTTCTCTACGTTCATTTGTTTCCTTTATTTTCCGGATTTCTTCATCGTCAAGAGTGCCATACTCAGAAATCTTCTCAGTAATCTCGTCGGCACCTGCAATCATCTGCTTTAAGATTTCTTCGTCATATCCAGGAATATCAAGGTCTCCCTGCAATTCTTCTAAAAATTCATTCAATGTATCCAGATTGTCAATTCCAAGTGCATATGTCTTGTTATCAGCAATCATCAGTTTCTTTTTGTCATTATCGGATAATCCGGTCTTTACATATACAGAGACCTCTTCATATCCAAGATTCTTCATGGCTTCATACAAACCATTTCCAATCAGAATAGTATTTGATTCATCTACCACTAGTGCTCGCGTTTGACCAAACTTCTCGAGAGAACGTTTCAGTTCTCTTATCTGTTGATCTGAATGTATTCTGACATTCTTCTCTGGATGTTTTAAATCTGCAATTTTTGCTGTTGTGATTTTCATTTGCTTTTCCTCCTTTTCAGAAGGAGCTGCAATTGATTAAGATTTTACTTTCAAGCACTGCAATGCTTTTTTAAGAATGCTTTTGCTCCCGGAATGATGGAAGATGCATTTTCTACAATCGTACGGTCATTTCCCCCCTCTTTTTCCCAGCCATTCTCTTCGGATCCTGTCCACTGTCTTGCTGGCCATGGATGCGTTCCGCACAAATATCCGTTTTTCCATTCATAAATTGGGGGCATTTCCACTCCAAAATAGTGAATGTATCCGAGAATTTCTTCATGTGTCCAGTCCGCCAGTGGATTATACCTTGTAACGCCTTTTCCATCTGTATAAATATTACTACCTTTTCCGCAGTAATTTCCATCAGCTCGTCTGCGGCCAAGCACAATCATATCAAGGTTATGCTCCCGATAATATTTCGCTTGTGCTTTGTGCTGAACAATCCGGAACCACCTTGAAGCAGTCTTACTGTCTTTCGGAAAAAGCATTTCTGGATGTTTAGCAAGCCATTCCAAATCCTGTCCTGTATTGATTATCTGCAAATACTCTGGTCTGTTATAATCAATCCATTCCATGAATTGTGGATATTCCATTTCGCAAATACCCATCATGCAATCTGGAATACCAGCTGTCTCACAAATTCTGCCAAGAACAAGGCTGTCTTTTCCTCCGCTCCATGCGTACGCTACTGTTTTTCCGGCAGTCACTTCTCTGATCTGCGCGATTGTCTCAAGGGTTTTACTTTCGATTTCCTCTCTGCTTATCAGAGCTTCAATGTTTTTCATAGCATTGAGCCAGTCATTATGTTTCGAGGATTGCTTTTTACCCAATACTCTTTTCATGCTTTGCCTCCCGTCCTGCCATTATCAGAGCCACAATTCCACTCAGGAGCACTGTTAAAAGGCTACCCAGTGTTTTATATGCTCCACTATTCAAAATGCTGCCGTAGGCAAATACAGGAAGCCCTACAACCAATGATGTCACTACTCCAGTCACTACTCCTTTTGCTGTAAGTTTCTTTCCGTTTAGCGTGAGCACAGTCGGAAGCAATGTTGATGCTCTCAGAGTTCCGTAAAACAGGAACAGGTGTGTTACTGTGATTCCAGGAATATTAGCAATCACGATACCTGCAATAAGCAGTAATATCATGGTTATTCTTGTCTTCTTAATATCTCTCCCGCCAGTCATATCCGTTGTAAGCGAAGAAGCTGCACAAAGGTTACTGTCCACAGTAGATAACAGTCCGGAAATAATCATAAACAGGAAGGGTAATGTAGCCCATGCAGGAAAAAAATTGCGAATCAGCTCAAAATTAACAATTCCCATATCATTAACCTGGTATCCAGCACCTGCACCCATTAATCCAATGATTCCCATGGACAGTGGAACCACTGCAAACAGACACGCACCAACAAGAAATGCTCTTCCGAGTTTTTCTTTCTTTACCGCAAACGCTCTCTGCCAGAAACTCTGATCTCCGAATGGTCCTGAGATCAGACCGATTGCTGTCGGAAGCCCAAAAGCAAGAAAGATTTCCATTCCTTTCTTATCAAACAATCCGCTGAACTGTCCTGATATACCTCCTAAGCCCTGTAAAATGCTCTGTGTGCCTGCATTTTTGATTCCGAATATAACAAATAGACCACACGCTATAAGCATAAATACCATCTGGATAGCATCTGTGAGCATAGATGCTATAATTCCGGAAAACAGCGAGTATGATAATGCAATTACTGCAAGGATGATTGTCATTGTGGAAAAGTTGATTCCTGTCACTAAGCTTAAGATTTGGCTTCCTGCAAGAAGCTGCACGCCTGTGGATAGAATTGCCAAGCCTCCAAGCTGAAAGAGGTACACTCTTTTAACTCCTTCAGACTTATATCTTTTATTCATAAATCCAGATAACGTCATTCCCTCTGGCATCGCTTTTCTGATACGCTTTGCAAACGGAATGAATATGATTAAACACAATACATTTGGTACCAAAAACCAAAAAAGTCCAACCCATCCGGCAGTATATGCCTTCTCAGTTGACACAAATAACGCTGGTGCCCAAATCCAAGTTGCTGCAATGCTCAGAGCGGACATAACCCAGTTTTCAGATCTACTTCCTACACAAAATCTTTCAACATTTTTTTCTTTCTTTGTCATGATAACTGTTGCCAGAATCATGATAGCTGCATATGTCATCAGCAATATTATTCCATCCATCTTTTCTCTCCTTTACTTGTTTTCAAGGAGCATTTTCTCTTTTGATATTTCCTTCCTCCTTCCTTAAAGAATTTATGAAAAAAGCCACTGGAGGTGGTCCAGTGGCTCATGGCTATGATTAAAATTTTACTACTCTATCATACACCATTTTCGTTATTAAGTCAATGTTAAGTAACAAGATTTATTAGCTCATAATACAGTCAGAAAAACTTGAGTCCATCTACCCCAAAAAACAGCGAAGATAAGCGCTCTTTGGCAATTTTAATATCGTCATATATGGTGACTTTGCTTACCCCAAATTTTTTTGAAATTTCTGCAATAGTCATGGGCTGTTTAGATATGTACAATGATTTTATGACCTTGTATCTACGCTTATCTTTTTCAGACATTTTACCGCAATAGATTCTGTATACATCTATCATCTTATCGATGTGCCGCACCATGATTGTGGTTCTTTTCGAAGATGATTTAATGGATTCTACGATAACTTTATCATCTTTCATTGTCATAATGTCATCCAAAACCTCTGTAACCTCTTCTTTTTTTGATTCGTATACAGCATTTTCGCAACATGCCTTTAATGTTCTGTAATTTCTCAGAAGCAGATCTGTGTTATGTAGCCTGCGGTCTACCTTTTCTTTCTCAGTTCTCCTTTGAGAAATAATCATAGCATCCGCAGCAACCTGTGCTCCTGACATGGCGGCTTTCTGAATCAACTCCTCTAACTCTTCTTTTGGCATAACTACGAATTGCTTTTCTTCTATCCCCATACCAGTTTACCTCACAAATATTTTTTTCCTGTCGATATGTCCTCAAAGCGAATCCGGTCACAAAGCTTAAACCCAAATCCCTTTGCCATGCGTTTTACCATTTTTATAAACATATCTGCATCATCATCTTTACTGATCCTATCGCTGCGCATAACAAGTGTTTTGTGCTTCGGCTCTGCCGCCGCTATAGCATCATGCGCAGTTTTATCTATGCACCCGCTTGCATTATACAATGTTTTATCCATAGTATCTCCTCCAATAAATACTTAAATCAGACTTTTTTTATTTCTTAACCCACATACACGACGGACCTGATTTTAAAGGGCATCTTTCGAAATCGCCTCCGAAACAACATTTTCTGCAACCTATTTGCCTACTACAATATTGCATAAGTGTATTTCGGCTGTGGATTGCCTGATCTTTTGTTATATCTAAAGGTTCCCCATTATTATTGCCGCTCGATACGCTGATTCCTGCTGCTCCTTCGGAAGGGACTGGATAAAGTCCAGAATCTCCTTTTTCGTTGCTTTGTGTGTCTTTGCAATCTCTATCATATCTTTTCTCCAATCTTTTTGCTCCTGATATTATTAAACAGCCTAAGATGCTCATTCCTGCGGCTATTCCCATTATAAAAATTGTAATCTGTTCCACCTATTTCCCTCCTAACGCGCATTCTGTACAGAGTGCTTTCAGGGTTTTGTCCTTTTTCAGGCACGCCCGTGCCAGTTCACTTTCCCAGCACTGCTGCCCGCATCGAGGGCAAGTGGTAAGCTTCCAGTTCTTGTGTTTTGGTTCTGGAATATTCTTTTTCATGCTCATTGTAAGCGTTCCACCTCTTTCTCCCTTATATCTTGGTCTTATCATTTTTTCTCCACCTTCTTCTTGCTTCCATTCTCCTCATGTGATTCACTTCATTTTCTAACCGGTTCACCTGCTTCTGAAGCTCGTCTGTATCTACTATCATAAACAGATTAGGCTGTACAAGCTTAGTCGGATTGCCGGCTAAATTCATCTTCATGTGCAGGTCTTTGCACATTGTTTCCCTGGCGTTTGTTGCTTTATATATCTTTGGCATTATCTTGTTCCTCCCACTTAATCTTCTGCCCACACCATTTGCAATATCCGGCAAATACATCTTTGTCGTATAACCCACTACCGCATTCCGGGCATTCCACAGTTTCTCCGAGCGCTCCGCAAATTCTTCTTCCCTCTTTCTCGTTCTGCTTCTCAAGGGCCTCTAACGCAACTTCATAAGCTTGCCTTCTCCGGTTGCTCAAAGTACGTTCTAATTTGCTTGAAAAATACTCTATTGCTTTCTGTGTATCCATTATTCTCCTCCTTTGTATGGTTCTGGAAGTGGTTGCCAGGCTGTCACATTGTAGACTTCCCCCGAATCATCAAACCACGTTCCGTCTGGGGCGTATTTTAATGTTGTGGCTTTGCTAGCACCTTTTATTGTGACGTTAAACTCTGGACAGTAAACATCCTCTGTTCCTTCCGGAACTTCCGGCAACCGCTCACTTACTGGAATCCAACTGTCATTGCCATTCTTCTTTTTCAATCTTAAATATTCTTCCAATGCTGCTATGCTTGTTTTTAATATTTCTATATTTCTAATGCATTTTTCATCATTGTTGACACGCTCTTTACTTCCTACAAAGCTCCTTATGTTATCTATCCTGTGTAAACACTCTGCAATGTGAACTCTTATTTTTTCTTCTGTATCGTTGTCTCCACCTACATTTGTATCTGGAATATCATCCATGTGAGAACGGATGATTTCCATTGCTCTTTCGCATACACAAACTGTGCAATCCTCACACTCGCATTCTTTTCCAAAACAATTTGTAGCAACTGTAGATTTCATAATGTCACGCGTCTCTTCAATCTCTTCCAAAATTTTCTCTAATACGTTCATCTTACTCCTCCGTGTTTGCTTTATATTCTGTTCTGGAAATAATTCTCACATTTTCTTTTGGAACCTTAAGCATTTCCGCAAAATTCGCAATATTTTCTTCTGCAAAAATCTGCAATTTTACACTTGATAAATCCTCCATCGCTAAATCCATATTAATTTCGCTATAACCCACTTCTCCGGTGCCACCGAATATTTCTGCATCCTTAACCTCAAAATAAAGGCTAATTGTTACATTTATCTCTTTCATATCACTCCACCTCCAACAGTTCTGCGTTATCGAAAATATTGCCTACAACCTCTACTTGGTAACTCCAATAGTTATCAAAATCAACCATCAGTCCATCTCCGTTTAACGCAAACCTCGCAGTATCTTCGTCCCACTCGCATTTAAAATAGCCATCTTCACCCGCAACTTCTACAATGTCATTCTCCCAAATCTTCTTACCGTTTTTATCGGCAAGCCCCGTGTACTGGCAGATGGTGTCTGGATTCACTTCAATAAATTCATTAAACCCAATCCCAAAGCTATTCCAACGAACAATATATTTCTTATCCGTATAAGGTTCACTGAAATATCCGCCTTCCACCCATTCTCCATTATCTTTTCTTTTTGCTTTAAAAAGGATTTCTCTATTCATTCTTTCACCCTCCTGTTCCATGCTTTGATTGCTTGTTCCTCTGTAGAAAAACTGCTTGTTTCGATAGTATTTATTGTCATATCACATTCATGTAAAACAAAATAGCCCTTATAGCCATTATTCAAACATAATGTCTTAATAACATTGGCTTCCCCTCCGCAAAACGGGCATTTCTTTAATTTTTCCATCGTCATTTCCTCCTATCAAACTTCTCTTTCCCAGCGGATTTCTCTGAGAATTTTCCACAGCCGCTCTACCTCTGGGCTTCTCCACGCGCACATACAGTAAGTATGCGCATCATCAGAATAATGGTAATCATTCCTTTGCAGGTGCTCTCGTGCTGCCTTTTCAGTAAGAAACATGGTACTCGGATAGATAACAGGTCTTACAGAAATACCTATAACCTCTACTTCCGAATATCCATTCTCAGAAAGAAATTCATTAAGTTCTTCCCTGGTAAGGTAGTCGCAATCCTCGTTTCCGTCAAAATCTTTGTAATTGAGAACAAACTCATGGGACGGACAAAGCGGATTTTCAGGCTCAATGGATAACTCTCTCTTTTCCGGATCCCCGCAATGCAGAAGTATATTCTCATTCAGATATTTAATAGTCTCCTCTGTTGTGCTGGCCGGTTCTGATGCGTCACAAAGCAATCCATATTCGTCCGGTTCGAGATCGTTCCGGTATGTCTCACTGCCTTTGATTACCCAATAGCGCGGATCTGCTGTTCCAGTGGTGTCTTGCGTATTCATTTCTTTTTGCAGTTCCAAAAGGAAACGAATATCCTCCTGTGTAAGATTTCTTTTTTGGGTCTCGTCCTCATGGTGTTTAAGTGTTTTGTGGTAAATTGCCATTCATCTTTCCTCCTCAATCCTCTTCAACTGCCTGTCCAGCTTATATTCCATCTGTTCTCTCACGGCATCTTCTTTTTCATGCTGCATAACAAGCTGTGCGCACATGATAATTACGTCTGCAATCTCGCTCCATGTGTTATCTGCAAAATAAACGCAATCCTCAAACCCAAACGGATTTGATGCAGCCCTCAACTCTGCCAGGAGTTCCTCAACTTCTTCCTGTGTCTTTTCCCACTGACTTTTCTTGCTGTAGTGGTTTGCAATGGTATGTATTTTCTCTTCGATAGACAGTTTTGTATCTGTAACTCCAATCACATTCTCTGCTCCCTTCTGAATTTATTTAAAATAAACTTAGCTGCTCAAAATCATACTTGGGCTTGTTTCGTGTAATCTGTACTCCATGATTCCAAATCCGCATTACCCTTTCCTTTTGCTTAGTGCTTGCCATATAGTTATCTTCTACTTCTGGTGGCGTAGGAAGATAATATTCTTCCGGAAGAGGAAGCTCATTTTCTTCACAAATTTCACGTATTTCTCGCTTATAACTCAAAATATGATTCCTAGTCAGATTCATATTGCATCCATCAGGCCAGAACGGATCGTTACAGCCCTGCTCCTGAATATGCTTCCAAACACCAATTTCTCTGATGATGTTATACGCACATTCTTTTATCATCTGCTCCGGTGTTTTATTTCTTTCCATATATCTCCTTTCCGGGAAGAGTGACAGCTCCTCCCTTATTGTGATATATTGGATTTTAGATAGCTCCCTTAATCTGCTGCCAGCACATGGATTGCCATAATGCAGTATCCCTCTTCCAGTCCGGTGTAATCGTCTAAGATATAGGTGATCTCTGCCTGGATCACTCTTCCTGTGTGGCGTCCTTCTGTAAATTCCATCAGCTCCAGAATGTCTCCTTTGTGGTATTCTTTTTCTTTCTTCCGGAGCTCAAAGGTTTTTATCCCGTTTTTGGTATCTTCATAGCAGCTCCCCGGAAGACGTAACTGGTATACCTGCTGTCCGGCATCGCTCGGAAGGTGGTTCATCTTCTCCTCGTCTTCCTGTTCTTCCAGTTTTTTCTTTGTTTCCCGGTCTATCCTGTTTTGTTTCTCACTGTATTTCTGTTCTTCCGTTTTTTGCGCCGGCGCAATTTTCTTTTCCGGAATCGGCTCCGGGTTCTCTTCTGGCTGTGGCATATACTCCGGGTGGTCCAGAATGCTGTCCTGTCCCGGGATCTGTTCATCCTCTGTTGTTTCCCCAAAGCATTTTTCCCAGGTCTGTTCTCCGGCGCCCTCCCCGAAGATCTTTTTCGTGAGCCCGAAGAAGGCTTCCCAGGTCATGTTTTCCGGATTCTTTCCAAACTCACATATCCGAAGACCCTTTTCCAAGTCATACATCATCAGGAAGACGGTCTTGTAACGGTAATGGCTGTTCCCGGAAGGGTTGATCAACTCCACCGCTTCTTTTAATGTTTCTTTTTCATACACACCATTTAAAAAATCCCTATGTGCTTTAAAAAACTGAAACACGGTTTCTTCCAGTACATTTTCCGGTTCTTCCTTCCAGTTCAGGAGATTATCCGGGTTGGAGTCATTTTCTTTTTGGAATTTCCGGAATTCCCTTATGGATTCTCTTTTTGCCTCCGGTTCAAACATTTCCCTGTCTTCCTCGGAGATCTGCAGCATTTCTGTTAACTGGGAAAATTTAAAATCCCGGTATCGCTCCTGAAGCTCCGGAGTGTCTCCCGGAACGGAGTATTTTTCATATACCTTGATAAACCGTGTGACGCCGTCCGGGTTCATGTCATATTCTGCTTTGGCAAATTCGGCAATACTTTTGTATCCCTCCATCTCATAGGCGCGGGATTTGTCAATCCGGTTCAACTGCCAGCCTATGCGCACAAAGCTTTTCACAATCCCTCCCAGGTCTTTTTTGATTTCTTCTTTGGACTGTAAATAGTCCGCCATCGTTAATTGTACGTATTCCATATTTTCCTCCTTACGCAGTGATCTGCAGTCTGTTTTTCTGTTTCCTTATCCTCCGTGCTACTTCCCTCGAGAATTTATCCATAAACACCTTTGCTTCTTCCGGCGGTTCGCTGTTACAGACTGCCCGGCACTGAAGAATCTTTTCTCCGTTCATTTCTACAGTGCAAAAAACCTTGTCCGGTTCTTCTTTCCTACGAAGGAACATCACGCAGCTTTGCCCTTTCAGCATTTTGTCGTAATAGGAACCTCCTACACAGTTATGGTTTTCTCTTCCTTCCCGGTTAAAATCCTCTTTGCAGGTGGGAAGGACCATGCAAAACTGTTCATCTTCGAATCGGTAGGTTTCTTCCAACTCCGGGAGCATTGCCTGGAGGAGCTTATCCTTTTCCGCAATCTCCATTTTTCTTATGGCGTCTTCCTTTTCCCTTCGTTGTAGGGCAAGTCTCTGGTGTGTCTGCTGGAAATTTCTCGGGAACAGAACATCTTCTGTTGGCGGAATTTGAAGATATTCCATGTCTTCCAGATAATCTATGTAATCTCCGCATTTTTCTTTGTTCTGTATCAGTGTCACCAGATACTTGTAAAACTTTTCTATATGCCCGTACTGAAAAATATTTCCTACGAGGCCGGGACCTATTTCTATTTCAAAAAATTGAAGCTGTCTCTCGGTCAAAGATACCCTGTATTCATTGGCAATCTGCAGAACTTCCAGTCCGCGCGCTCCTATATTTATCTTGATACAGAAAAGCATCTGCTCTTTTGTGACCTTCATAGCTTCCCACAGCTTCTTTTTGTTCCGGTCCACTGCCTCTCTTCCACGTCCTGCTGCCATCTCCCAAGCCAAATGGTACAAGCCCGCTTTTATCATGTATTCTATCTGTGGGTGTCGGACCATATTCCGGAGCATGTCTGTGGGATTGCCGTAACGCCCCGGATTGTTCCGGAACAAGGCTTCCACCGGGACATACTGCAGTTCTGTTCCTTTCCTCAGCCTTTTCAGATTCCTTGTATAGAGCACACATTCTTCGTCTTGATAATACCAGCCATACCCACCATGGTTTAATTCATGGCACCAGCGCATGACACCTGTGTTTTTGTACTCTCCCCATTCGAAATATTCTACAGGTACAAAATGAGCATCCAGTTTAAAGCGGCTCTTTTCCCAGCAGCCTGCAAACTCCATCTGATACCCGTTTTCCCTGGTCCGCTTCAGCTTACAGTCAAACAGCCGGAGGATATACCCGCTTCCGTCTGTCAGGTTCTGGATAATCCCGATTTTCTTTTTGTCCGAAAGATATTTCTGTTTTTTCCACGCCTTCATCCACGCCCGGCTTTTACAGGCAGGGCATACGGTTGTCTGGTTATGTTTTGGCTGCTCCTTCAGATGGACGGTTTTCCCACAATGTGTGCAAAGAGCAGAATGGTTTTTGTCGCCATATTGATAAATCAAGTACCGCTCATTGATAAAGCCCTGGTCTAAAATCCATTTGTCAAAATCTTTCGGAAGCTCCGGTACAGCATTCATAACCGCGTCAATCCCCTCCAGCTCACTTCTGTACTTTTTTGTCAGCCGGTCTTTCGCTACCTCATGCTGAAAGGTAAGGATTGCCTCCTTTGCTTCTTTGTTCCCGGTCCCCAGATACTCGTTTATCTTATTTTTATCTGTCTCAGATACCCAAGGCTTTTTTACAGATGTGCCATATGGCAACCTTCCAGTGTCGTAATCCAATGTATTGATTTTTCCGGTACGCCATTTCCCTTCCCTTACTGCATAGGTAAGATGGGTGTTTTCCTCCTTGGAAAGATAGATTTCATACTGTGGCATCTGTACGCCTGCTGCCATCTGCTTTCTAGTAAATACCGCCACTTTCAGAACATTGTTTTCTATTACTGCCCGGTAATAGAGGTTGTATTCATATTCCGTATATTTTACGTTGTTCCCATACATGTACTGGATTGTTTTCTGTACCCCAGTGTCCTTCCGTACTTTCTCCATCATTCTCGGGGTCGCATATAGCGGTTTCATCCTGCGTAATTCTTTCTTTTTCATTTATTTTCTCCTCCGAGATAGTATTCCCGGATGAGTTTCTTTGCCTGTCCCATTCCTGGAATCCCCATCGTAACTCTTCCAGCGGTCACTCCGGCTTCGTTTAGGATTTCTTTTTCAATTGGGATCTGATTTGCAAAGGACCATTTCAGCAGGACAGCCAGGCATCCTTTCAGACTTTTTCCTTTTGCCCTTACCGCTACTGCCATATCTGGATGATCTATACACTGCCCGCGGATATACTCCACCCAGTCAGCCATGATCTCCTTCACATCCAGTTCTTTTGATTCCAGATCCAGTTTTCCGTTCGCAGCTGTAATCTGGTCGCAGAGGAAAGGAATTTCCCCTGCTATAAACATTTCTGCATAAGCTTCCGGAATGCCGTTTTCTTCTGCCATCAGCCGCAGGCTCTCTACGTCTCCCTCTTTCAGGAAATTTCCTGCCAGTTCATTCAGCTCCTCGTAGCTTCCCATTTCTCCAAATTTCTCAAACATTTTTTATTCCTCCTTGCAAAATTTTCTATTGCTCTTTTGAAACGGTGACAAATTGTCACCATTTCCTTATCTGTCTCTGTCGCAAAGCCTATCGTCATTATCCATACAGGTGCTACAGGTCTTATCTTCCATTTCTCTCCTCCCTGTTCCATCGGATTTTCAGGTTCATTCCCAGTTCTTCTTTTATGGCGCTTATATAATCTTCCCATGTGGCCAAATCGTTCATTAGATATTCTGCACCTTCTCCCATCTTATCCATAAATCTCTGACAGCGCTTTTCTCCGAACCCAAAAGCGTCATGGAGTGCGGCTACTCCCAGTATGGTAAAAGTGTCCAGTGTCATTTCTTTTATTCTTCCACTGGCCGCATTTAATTCCTGACGGGTGACGTTCAGGGAAATACCTGTGCGATTCCGGAATTTGATTTCTTTTTCCAATTCTTCTATCCCTTTGTCTTTTACAAGACGAAGGGCAAACTCCATCCCTTCTGTCCTGCCTTTCATGTATTCTTCTAATTTTCCCATTTTGGCCTCCTTGCATTTTGGACTTTTAGCTATCTATTCAAAAGCTGTCGTTCATAAGCGTCAAAGTCATACCGCCGTTGTTCAAAGTTATTAAAGCGATTCCGTGCATTCTCTTTTGATTTTTGTTCAATTTTAGGTGCTCGATCCTGTGCTCTTGCAAGCCAACCCGTAATAAAACGCTTAATCCCCCGAGGAGTCTTGCGGTTTTTTGGGTTTGAATCAAGCCAGTCCTGCATACCACGGAACGCCTGCTCAATATCAACTGCCGGATAAGTTTTTTTTAATTTCTCCACATACTGCCTGGTTACGGCAAATTCCTCTCCTGAAATCAGTGGAAGCTGGATAAATACTTCTGCCTGAGCCGGCTCTGTCTCCACCATCAGCTCAGCCTTTAAACAGGATGGCTCTATCTCCACCTTCGTCTGCGGCTGTCCGGAGTTCATCTCCGGGCAAAAGTATTTTTTATCTTTCTCTTTATCTTTCTCTATCTCTTTCTCTATATCTACGTCACTCATGCGTAACGCTTCCGTCACATTCGCGTCACATTGTGACGCTTTATTACTCCTCAAGCGTCTCATTCGTTCTGCACTGCTGCTTTCAGAACCTACCATTCTGGAACATTCTGTAAGCTCATATTCATTTTCTTCCATTAATTTAAGCAGACCCTGCGCCAAAAGAAACCTTACAGTTACTTCTACATTTTCTACTTCTTCATCAAGATCTAAGGCAAGTTCTTCGCAGAAATTCTCTTCAACTCCTTCAAAAAACAATTTGCCATTTTGTTTGATTGATAATAAAAGCATTTTCAAGTAAATTACCGTATATGTATCTCCTCCGGCTATCTTACGGAGCTTCTTAATTGGTTTCTGCCGAAAAAAATCATCTGGAAGCTTAAGCCAATAAAACCGTTTTGCCATATTCTATCCTCCTAAACAAACGGAAGTTCTTCATCATCTGGAACATTCATAAATCCATCATTGACTTCATTAGGGGAAGGATACGGGCTAGGTGGTTCTTGCCTTCCGGTGAAATTCGAATTCTGCTGGCTTGCAGCTTTGCTCTCTGCAAACTCCTGCTCATCTATTACTACCTCTGTTGTAAAGATGGTTCTGCCTTCTCGATTTTTATAGCTTCCAGTCTGTATATGACCAACAATGGCAATCTTGATTCCTTTCTGTAAATATTTTTCTGCAAATTCCGCTTTCTGCCGGAATGCGATGCAGCTTATAAAATCTGCATTCTGCTCTTCGCTTCTGCTTATCCGGTTCACAGCCAACGTGTATCTTGCAATTGCAATAGGCTCTGCGCCCTGTGTATATCTGACTTCCGGATCTTGAGTTAACCGACCAATCAAAATTACTTTATTCATACTATTCCTTTCTACAGGTAATTCCTGCCAATTAAGTTCATAAAATCGTCCCTTGTATGAGTACGTTCATATTCGTGCTGAGCCAGTCTCTTAATCTCTAAATCAAGCTCTTTATTGAAATGAACGCCCTCCCTGCTCATATTGTGGTGAAAGCCACAGAGCCAAACAACAAATCCATTCTTTTCCGATATATTTCTCAGAGGGCCAAAAAAGATATGATGCCTATGCAACCCTCTTTCTGTGTGGCATATCAAACATCTTTTCTCTTTCTGGATTATGCTTTCCATTTCGCCAGCATCCTTTCTAACTCTTCAGGGGCAAGAGTTTCGATTCCCTGTTCTTTGCACTCTTCCACAGTTCCATCAATGAGCACACTCATTTCTTTTGTGTTGTAAGTACTGCTGCCCCTGAATATTTTGTAAAAAATAAGTTCCTTTCCATCTTCAACTTTATGCCCGCACGGCATACAATGAACAGTTTCATTTTCCATCATCTGAGAGACAGGAATATTCGTTTTAATTACGGCTTCTGCTGTTTCGCTTTCATCAATATAGAATGGCTGTCCGTATCTTCCGATCATAAGATTCTTGCATCGCGGTTTTGATATTCCAAGCTTGCCCGCCAGTTTATCGACCAGGACATGGAAATACGCGTTTGCATCAAGACTTCTCTTTCTTCTAAATTTCTTAATTTGAATATCCAGTAATTCAGTATCTTTCAATTCTTCAAATCCGTTCATCAGATTTTCTGACTCGTTTACAGATAAGCTTATCTCGAATTTTTTCGTAAGAAAATTAGTGGAAACCCCAACGATTTTCCCTGTCAATTTCATTATTTACCGCCTTCCCTGTCCGGATACCGCTTGAGCAATTCCATAGCATTCGTCCAATGTGCTATAGTCATGTCCTCGATCGTTTCCACCTTGTAATGAGCAACAATCGATGATGTAGATAAGCCTTTTCGTTTTATCATGTCCCGAAGAACCTTTGCTTTTGTGGCATCAATCTTTTCTCTGCCTGCCTGTTCTGCCATTTCTTTATTTGCCTGCTCGTCCGACACTCTCTGACCTTCTGATTTATCCTGTGAGTCACTTGCTCGCTGTGATGCACTATTTCTACGCTCAGCCTGATTTTTTCCTCCAGAGCTTTGATTTGCGCCGTTCTCTTTCGGTTGGACATCATGGCATTCTGCATCTGGGTCTTTCATTTCCTCCGTCGGAATGCAGAAAATCTGGAAACATGCATACTTAAACGCGATCGCCATAGCTTTGTTGGTAGCTTTATCTCCACTATCCATTCCTTCTCCGATTGTGACAGCTTCTACGGAGCTTCCGTCTTCTGCAAAAAATTTAAACCGGATCCGGCATATTGAGTAAATAAGATTTGCTCCTTTATTACTTTTTCTTTCCTCTCTCATCTGGTCCATAATTTCTGGAACGATAAATACTTTATTTTTCACCAGAGCCGGATTAATGGCGTTCATAACATCATCTATGCCACGATACATAAATCCCTGCGTGGTATTCCTTTTGTTCTTGCCTATCGCGTTGATTTCCCCCATAATAGCCGGGATTGCCTGATATATCTTTCCGCCTGCTTCCATCACATCATCACCTCATAGCTTCCAGAAATTCTTTTAAAACATGGAAATCATTTTCTCCAATACTTACTTTTACTGTGAGTGTTCTTTCCAGAGCAAAAGGAGCTTCCATGTCACACTCCGGAATACTCTCCGGCTCTTTCAGTTCCTCCTGAGGTTTCCGGATACTTTCTGCCTGTTCCTGCTGCTTCATTTCTGCCAGCTCTTTTTCCTGCCTTGCACGCTCCGCAAACCATTCCTTCTGTTTCTGCAGTTCATTAATTTTCGCTACTGCCTCATGCAAGCTTCCGGTATCTTTTAATATCTTCAGTGCTTCCTCTTCAAATTCGGAATTCATAGATTTTACCGTCTCAATAGACATCTTCATCTGGTCAAAGATAAGCTCCATGTCTTCCCGAATCTTTTTCCCGGAATATGTAGCGTTCTCCCATTTGGGATTGTAAATCCTATTTAGCGGAAGCCATTCTGCCAGATTACCTTTGACAAAATCATAAACAGATTCAATCTCCTGACGTTTCGCTTTTATACGCTGCTTTTCAAATTCTTCCAGTTGTTCATTGATGATTCGTACAGGTTCGTCGTATAGAGAAATGATTTTCTTTGCACGCTTTTCAAAAGCATCATACGGGGCCATCCAGTTATTCTTGATTGCCTTACGTTCATCATCCAGCGCTTTCTTCTCTTTTCGAATGTCCGCCAGAAATTTTTTTCCATCTTTTACGCTGTCCTCTGTGATAACAATAGCCTCATATTCTTTAATCTTCTCGCGGATAGAATTTTCGACTAAATCCAGATTGTCCTCAATTGTTCCTACATTTCCCTTTACCTGTACAGAAACTAAATTCTCCATGTGTCTTCCTCCAATTCTTTTAATCTTTCTCCAAACATTTCAAGCCATTCAGAAGGGCTCATATCCTTCAGGCATTCCTCACAAATCCCTTCATAATGCCTGTCTCCTGCGTACATTGCCTTACCACAGCATGTGCATTTTAATAACGGCTCCGGTTCTGACGCATTCGGACACCTTGAATGGCATGGATCTTGACGACAAACAGAACACATATTGCTTTCCTCCTTATTTCATGTTATAATGACGGTGATTATTAAAGAGAGTGCGTTCTCTTTAATAAGTAAAGTTCTGATAAAGCTTTGGGAAAGAATATTCGGTGCCGTCTACACCATATATTCATATATTTCCAAAGCTTTTTTATTTGTTATATTTATCACCTCCCATGATGAAATCCATCATCAAAAATAGCCATATCCAGATAAGTACAGTTACAATCAACTCTGAACCAAATTCAACACTTCCTCTTTCGATCAATAATCTTTGCGTAACTCCTTTATAGAAAGAAATACTCGCAATAGTCGGAACAATCAATTTTAATGATTTAGCAACTGCGATTATTGCTCTCCGAAGAACTGCTTTCTTTTTTCTTATGTAAAATTTTTCATATTCTTCTTCATTGAACTCCCGTGTCATGGAAATATATACCTTTGTCTTGGAATCCTCTTCTACAAACTCATATCTTTCTGGAATTTTAGATGTATTCATTTTCTTGTCTCCTTTTCTATCAGGATTAATTCCTTTGCTACAACACTCTCTAACGCGCATCTGTTCATTTCATGCCAGCTAACCGGAACCTTACTGTTTTCAATGGCATTTAAGATTCTTTCAGCTGCTACGTGATATTTTTTCAAATCTTCTTTGGTTAACATGCGATACCTCCTATGCAGTTTTTTCTTTATCCAACTCACCTAATGGAGCAACAAAAACTCCGATGTCAAATTCTTCCATATCTTCTAGTTCCGCCAGAAGCTGCGCATCATTTTCGATTCCGTATCTGGTTTTCAAGATATTCTTAAGCTTGTCCTTTAAATCCATCTATCATCCGGCTCCTTTCTATCAGAATCAGATATATTCAGATAATCGCTGATTCGTTTAATTGCCGGCAGACATTTCAGTCTGCCATTAACTATGGAATTCACGTAGCTTCTGTTATATCCAAGATCCTTGGCCATTTTTGTATCTGTTATTCCACGCTCGAACATTGTAAGTTTTGCCCTTTTGCACCAGGGCGATAATTCTCTTCTCATTGATCAAACACCTCCTTGGTAACCATAATTCATTTTATATGTGACTGGCTATCCAGTTTATAATCCAGACAATTTCTTTTTTGAACGACAGAAGTACTGCAAACACTGAAAACCATAACGGAAACTTCGGGTGCTTATCTAAAAATCTGTCAAACCACGGTTTTTTCCGTTCTACTTTCATCATCTCACCTCCCTCATAAATTTTTCTCAATCCAAACCTTCAGATTGCTTGTAATCTCATTCAGTTCATCCAGTGTTTCGACTATTTTTTTCAGGTCTTCTTTTTCTTCCTCTTGAATAATTCCGTCTGCCGTAATATCAAGAAGAAGTTCTTTTGCCTCGTTGATTTTTCGGAAAGAACTCAGTGCTTCCAAGCTAAGCCTGTCTAAATCCTTGTCTGTTATCTTTGGCATATTCTTTCCAAGCGGGCACATTTCGCTACAGTATTTACCTCGAAGTTCAGGGGCACGATACATATCAGCCATTAAAAGTACCTCTTCCTGATATGGGACTGTACTTCCAAGTTCTATCCTGGCAAGTCTTGTCCGGTCAATCCCAAGTTCCTCAGCTGCTCCTTCACGGCTGCTTAAACGTTCATTACTTTTCGCCGCCTCGTATCGTGCTTGGCAAAACATGTTGTCTGCCGCTTTCGTTGCAAATTTTGACATTTCTCTTTTCTCCTATTCACAATACAATAGAGTTAGATAACATTTTCCGTGTATGGAACGCCGATGGCTTTGCCGATTCTTACCGCTAATTCCGGCGCTATGATTCGTCCATTGACTACTCCTGATGTATATGGTCTGCTAATGCCTGTTTCTTCTGCCAATTCCGTAACAGACATATCGAGGTCAATCAGTTTTTTCTTTACATCTTTGCACCACGGAGAAAGCTTTCTTTTCATTTGATACAGCCTCCTTTCAATTTGATTGGATTAAAGCATTTACATCAATATCCAGAGCTTTCGCAAGCTTCAGAACTGTTGCAATGCTTGGATTTTTTTGTCCACTTTCGATATAGCTGATTGTTGACTGTGCTACACCAGAAACTCTTGCCAGTTTTCCTTGGGACATTTTTTTGCTTTCGCGCAACTTTTTAATATTCAATTTCAATCACCCTTTCGTTTAAATTATCACTTATTTAGTCATACGTCAATCACTAATTCGATTATAATAATATTATCGACATTGAAAGGACGTTTATTATGACAGATTGGAGTTCTATGACACTAGGCGAAAAAATCAAACACAGCCGTGAATCTATGGGGCTTAGCCAAGGCAAGCTTGCTAAAATATCAGGCCTTGCTCAGTCTTCTATCAGTTATATTGAATCCGGAAACAAAAAGCCAAACATCGAAACCATCAGCATTCTTGCCAAGGCATTGGATATACCTGTTTCCTTTCTGATTGACAATGAGAAAGTGGATGAATCCCTTCCACCAAAGATTGCCGAACTCGTAAAGGTCGTTTCTCTTCTTTCAGATGAAAGAGCTGAGATAGTTTTAAAAGTTGCCAAAGGTCTTTTGAACAGCAACACTCCTTTATAGGAACCTTTCTGACGATTACTATTATTAGGAGGTATTTATCATGGATAAAGAAATCATTCGTGTAAAATGTGACAGAGTCTTAATAGATAAGAAGCTTTTATTCAGTCAAATACTAAATAATCGACTCCAAAAAGTATACATTAATCACTCCGATGCTATTGGACAAAAGCTTGACTATGAATTATTAACTGATTTCACAAGTGATATTTTAACCGTATTCACAGGTGTTATCAGTGAGGTAATGGTTGATATTATTCAGGAAGTCTTATCCGATGATTCCTTTGAGGATTTAATGTGACTCGTATTAATTAGATTCCGCTCCTCAGGAGAAAGTGTTTGCCATTCCACTTCTTTGTATGGTCCCTTGTGTGGGCGGTGTCGCATTATTTCAAGAGTCAGCGAAATTTTCATTCTGCTCCTTTCTGGCGATTGCAGTCGCCGTTGTTACATTTGTTATTACAGTTATTATATTAATAGCAAATATGCTATTTGTCAATAGTTTATTTAGTATATTTGCTAATTTGGAGGATTTATTGAAATGTCTTTAGTTTCTCGAATTAAGGATTTGTCGAAAGAAAAAAAACTAAATCTTAAGATGTTGGAAGAAATAGCTGGATTCGGAAACGGAACTATTCGTAGATGGGACAATAGTCCACCCTCAGCTGATAAGCTTCTAAAAATAGCAAACTTGCTAAATACTTCTTGTGAATACCTTCTTACCGGAAAAAATCACAGGATTGAATCTTCCGAATTTGAAATGGAGATTCTATCTCTATTTCGCCAACTTCCCAGAGATGCTCAATTAGAATTCAAAGGAGAACTCAAAGGATATGTTAAATGTTTAATGAAACAAGAAGAAACAGAAACAAAGCTTAAACAGGCAAAATAATAAGCTTCGAGTGGTACCGAAGCTGGAAGGGAAGGTAAGTATGAAAAAGCTCTCTGTAATCGGTTTGCTGCTTAGTGTAACATTAATAGCCTCTGGTTGTAGTAATAGTTCGAATAGCTCGGAAGGATTTAACGATACAATCTCTCCCACCGCAACTATTTCTCCCACACCTCAACCTACTAATTTGAAATCTGCTGAATTTGATTCTGAAGATTCATTTTGGGAATGTGCTGAAAAAGAATTTACTGTTGATTTCAAAGATGTACGAGAAGGAAAATACGAGTTTCAATTTATCGTTGTTGATGGCATAATTGCAACATGTCAGCCATTATCCAATGATGGAGACGAAATAGAACTTATCGTAGGATATAAAATCAATGATGAATACGAATTTTTCAAAGATACTTTCAACATTAGCCGCACAGATATACGATACGGAAAAGAAGCATTAAAATCGTTACGTCCTAATGATACCGTAAGAATATGCTCTTATATTATAAGGAGTTCTTCTGTTGATTTCAATCATCTTATCGGAATTAAAATCACAGGACATCAAGACAATTTTATTGAAGATTATATTGCAAAATCAAAAACCAGTACAGTAACACCTACGCCATATAGTTCAGAAAATCCTGATAACGCAAATTCTGTTTCACATGTTCCAAGTCATATTGAATTCGGAACTTTAATAGATGCCAATCCAAATGGTGGAGCTAATGGCACAACTTTAGTTATAAAAGCAAAAATTGAACCAAATCTCACTAATGAGATGACAATTCGTCAAAATTATCACAACATCATTGACATTGTAAAAAATCAAGGTTGCACCCAATATGATGCCATTGATTACTGGGCTGTTGCCGATATGTCAAATGGTTCTGAAGGAAAGGTAATAAGTTTTTTAGTAGATAAAAATTGTATTGATGGAATTGTTGATGAAAGTATCGCCGCTACTACTCTTGAACAATACTTGAAAGATTTATGGATTCTTCCATCTTTACAAGAATAACTTGCCATAATGTTCTCCCTATTTTTAAGCAACAATAATGCATCAGACAAGAGGTCTAAAGAAAGGAGAATAAATCATGACTTGTTTTTCCTGTAAAGGTGATGTTGAAAAATCCACTACTACCTATATGACAAAATATAATGGCTGCTATATCATTATCAAAAATGTTCCCTGTACAAAATGCAGTCAGTGTGAGGAAGAATATTTGAACGGTGTTACTTTACAGAATATTGAACACATCTTAGAAAAATTAAAAGATATGCTCACAGAAATTGCAGTTGTAGACTATAGTAAAGCAGCCTAAGAATACTAAAAAGCACATATCCATGTATTAGTTATCCCTACACTGCCACAGAAATGGCTATATAATTAAAAATTTTTTTACGACTTTCAGTCGTATTAATATATGAAAACCATTTTTATCACAAAGGAGGGTGTATGAAAAAAGAACTCACAAAAGAAGATGTAATACAAAACAAAAAAGAAGCAATTAGAGCTTTAAATAATATGCTTGAATTATACATAAATGATTCAAATGATAAGCATCTAAAAAAAGCTAATTTACTATCCTACTGGATAAAAGATTATGTCCGAATGATTAAATTTGAGGAAAATTTTGAACCTACAAAAAATATCGCTTATAAAAGAGGAAATCTTGTAAAAGTCAACTTTGGTTTTAGAGTAGGCGCGGAGTACGGAGGTCTACACTATGGAATAGTTTTAGACAATCATAATGATCACAATTCACCGGTTGTCACCGTAATCCCGCTTACTTCAAGCAAAGATACTGAAGAAATACACGAAAACAATGTCGAGCTCGGAAATGAAGTATATCGATCTTTAAAAATAAAATATGATACTATTTCAAAAGCTTTAAAAGAAGAACAAGAAGAAATACAAAAAGAATTAAATCTTTTTAAAACAATGGTGGATCTTGCCACTCAAACAGCAAAGGAATTAGAATCTGGCACGTTAGACTCCCAAGCATTTAAACAAAAACTGTCAGATGTTCGAAAATATCTTGATGCTGCCAAAGAACTAAAACGCTTATGGGAAGAAAAAGCGCAGCATAACAAAGAACAACAAGATTATTTGAATAAAATTGGTCTTGAAATCTCAAGAATGAAGGAGGGAAGCATTGCCTTAGTAAACCAAATTACAACCATTAGTAAAATACGCATCTTTGATCCGCGTAATCTCAAAGGAGTATTGTCTGGAATTTCATTATCTGGAGAAGGTATGAAGAAAATCAACCAAAAAGTAAAGGAATTATATGTTTTTAAAGAATAACTTTTTCATACGCAGAATATTTTCGTTGACTACGAGCATAATATGAATTATAATAAACATGCAGATGAGTTTATCTCTCCGCAATATCGCCCTAGGGGCATCAAAGAAGATATGAGTTTATTATGTGAAGACCTCGTAGAAATACGGGGTCTTTTACGTTATATGAAGCAACTCAAAAACTGCACCTTGACAATATAGTATACTTACCCGGGGAGCCGGGGGACGTGCTCTCACCCATAAGAAATAGCCGTCCTGCTCTCTGGTAAAGGTTAGGACGGCCATATCTTATGGTTGAATATTAACTTTCGCCGGAACGGGTGAAGTGCAGTCACCTTCCGGCTCCCTTGTTAAGTATATTATATGTCAAACATAACTATTTGTCAAACTGAAAAGCCGCCCCTGTGCTACCAGCATAGAGGCTACCATGCAAGTAAACATTTTTAACCGGGAGGTGGACGACTTCTTTTTTTATATTTACGATAATGAAACCGACGCTACTGTTTCGGTGTCGATAGATGAAAGCAATATCGAAAATAGTGAAGAACTAGAGTTTTTCTTTGATGATAAGGTTCGAAAGGTATGGCATAAGCAGGAAGAGGAATGGTATTTCTCTATTGTAGATATGATCTCCGTATTAACAGATCAGGGGACTCCACGTGGTGCAAGTACCTATTGGGCTATTTTAAAAAAACGACTAAAAGAAGATGGGGCAGATGAACTGCTTACAAATTGTAAGCAGTTGAAAATGAAAGCTACCGACGGAAAAATGCGCAAAACTGATGCCGCCAATACGGAACAACTTCTCCGTATTATCCAGTCTATACCTTCCAGACGTGCAGAACCATTCAAGACTTGGCTGGCGCAGGTTGGTGCAGAGCGTCTGGACGAAATCGCCGATCCTGAGCTTGCTTTTGAACGTATGATTCATCTCTATCGCCAAAAAGGTTATTCCGAATCATGGATTCAGGAACGGCTACGCAGTATCAACATTCGCAAAGAATTGACTGACGAATGGGCAAGATCCGGGATAACAGGACCAAAAAATTTTGCAGCGCTTACCAATGTCTTAACACAAGCATGGTCCGGAAAATCTGTCAAATCTTATAAGGAATACAAAGGATTGCATAAGGAAAGCCTTCGAGATAATATGACTAATATTGAATTGTCACTGAACCAGCTTGCAGAAATATCTACAACACTGCTTTCAAAAGCCAAAAATCCAAATGGATTTCCTCAAAGTAAAAATATAGCCATTGAGGGCGGTTCAATTGCCGGGAATGCCAGAAAAGAGTTAGAGCAAAAGCTTGGGAAGTCTGTCATTTCTCCCTTAAACGCCTCTGACCCTCCCTCTCTTGATGAAACTAATGAATGAGCTGATAAAAAGAAATATTTTAAAGTTGCGCCGGCGCAATATGAAAGGAGCTGATTCCATGCCATTACCAAATGCAAAAATCTACACCACAGAAGATATTTACGCTCTTCCTGAGGGAGAACGTGCAGAGCTGATCGACGGGGTTATTTATAATATGGCACCACCAAAGCGTATCCATCAGAAACTCATTAACGAACTTAGCTACGCTTTGAACAGTTATATCAGATCTCATAGTGGTTCCTGCGAGGTTTATCCTGCCCCGTTTGCTGTGTTTTTAAGTAAAGACGATCGAAACTATGTTGAACCTGACATCAGTGTGATATGCGACAAAGACAAGCTTTCAGACCGCGGCTGTGAGGGCGCTCCTGATTTTGTCATTGAAATTGTTTCTCCTTCCAGCCAACGTATGGATTACCAGATCAAGCTTTTCAAATACCGTACTGCCGGAGTAAAAGAATATTGGATTGTAAATCCTTCTACTAAAACAACCACTGTATATGGCTTTGAACATGATGAAAATTCCGGACAGTATAGTTTTGAAGAAACAATAAAAACAGGGCTTTTTGAAGGTTTGGAAATTCGAATTGCTGATTTACTGTAAAATAAAAAAACGACTTGGTGCTCCAATGATGTTCACAGTTAAATTTCCAAGTTGGATGAGTTCCTATTCTACAATTGATTTTCTTGCCACATGGGAGAGTTTGTATAACCCCCATTTTAACCGTATGGAATTCCAGACGGTTAGAGCAGAACTTGGGAGCTTAATTATGACACCTAAACAATGGATTTTGCCAGCGTAGAACAGTTGATTGTTTTGGTAAATCTTGAGAGTATGAATGCAGATTTAATCCGTCAGGGTATTCCAGCAGAAGAACGTATACAGAAATTGAGAAATATTGCATATTACCAGTTACATTCACTGACCTCCAGCAATGCTGCAAATAAATTAAAGCAAGATATTCAAAACAAATTAGAACAAAAATAAAACAAAAAACGCCTCGGTGCTCCAACACCTGAGCGGTCATGGAGGACATCTATATGCTTATAGGAAATCGAATCAAAAATCTACGAATGCAATGCGGATACCGGCAAGCTGACCTAGCCGATCTGGTAGGCTGCTCTAAGCAAGTAATATCCAACATAGAAAGG
>OCAM01000615.1_pt1 | contig 30648 bp, 33 predicted proteins | sample 1538281 | NCBI WGS metagenome assembly OCAM01 (sample SAMEA2580273, study PRJEB22360) | human gut metagenome | biome: human gut; feature: human-associated habitat; material: faeces | place: Denmark | collected 2008/2010 | reverse complement strand
TATCCGACATTTACTACTGCATCTGAATAAGATGCAGTAGTAATGTTAAATATCAACGATACAGCACACTAGTCCTCTTGCTAAATAGATTATCATAATGAAATTCTTTTATCTGTATTCTGTATCAATGATTCACCATTTGTAACCACGATTACCGTTTTCTTTTCTGTGTTCAGCTCATGCAAAATTTCAATAACAAGCTTCCCATTTTTCCGATTTACCCTGATTTACATACATAGAGATCCATTTGGATTAAATAGAAATTATTTCCGCATTCCGAAACTCGGACGGTGGAAGTCCTGTCTGTTTTTTGAACAATCTGCTGAAATACAGGGGATTATCATACCCAACAATGGCCGCCACCTCGGAGACAGAATACGTAGTGGTCCGGAGTAGGGTCTTTGCATTTGTAATCCGGAGATTTAGAATATACTGCATGGGAGTTACGCCATTGTAACGTTTAAAGCTTCGGATAAACCAGCTGGTACTGAGGTGTTTGTCCATGGCATACTGCTCAATGGATATTTCTTCTGTAAAATGTTCACTGAAATACTGTGTGGCCGCCTCCATTTCTTTTTGCAGCATCCGATTATGGGAAGAGATTCTGATAGGAGCCTGTCGGCTGATCAGGAGGAACAATTCTTTAAGCAAGAGTGATAAGTATTCCTCATAATGAGGGCGGGTAAGTTGGAGCTCATGGATCATTTTCCGGAAAAGCTGGTGGTATTCGGTAGAGTTTCCGGTCTGCATAATCCGCCCGGATTCAAATAAATGATACTCTTTTAAAAGGTTCTTTACATTGCTCCCGGTAAAATGGACCCAGTACACCTCTGTCTGATCCGTACCGTAGTAAACATATTTCTGCATTTCTCTGGGGCGGTATAAAAGCATATGACCAGCCTCGATAATTTCCTCTTTGCCGTCAAGAAAAAAATGCCCTTTTCCAGCTGCGATATATAATAGCTGATAGTCAATCCGCCCTTTGGGACGGTAGGTGGGCAGTTTGGGCTGGTGGATCAGCCGATAAGTGCCACAGCTTCCTACAACTAAGGGTCTGCTCTTATCCTTAAAATCCCGTAATGAATTGTGCAGATAACCGGAATTTATATACATGATATCCCACTTCCTTTGAAATCGTTGGTTTGATTTTAAAGTAAGTGTATCATTATGTACATATTTTGTGCAATAGAGTTCATAGATAAATTAACAAAAAAAGCGTAGAATATGCAGTGGAACAAGGGAAAACAAAGAATTTTAAGAGGAGAGTGTAACAATGAAGAAAACAATTTTGGTATGGGCAACCGTTATGGCTGCCGGTATGTTGGCACTGTCTGGATGTGGGAAGAAAGAAACCGGACAGGCAGGAGAATATACAAACCTGGCAGATAAAGAGTCCAGAAAAGCCGTTGTGGGAGAAGAAGAGCACGAGGAAAAAATCCAGGAGGCATGGAACGAACGGGATATTCAGATCAGTGGGGATAAGCTTTCTCTGATCAGTGTGTATCTGCACGCACCGGAGGATCAGGCACGTTTTGTAGGGCATACAGGTGTTCTGGCAGAAACAAAAGAAGGTCTGCTTTTTGTGGAAAAGTATAGTGCCTTGCCCCTTTCCAGGCAACGTATTTTAAGGACCGGGCAGAACAAAAAGACTATCTGCTGGCAAGACCGGATTTGTATGGAGATGAAACAGAACTAGATCCCATTGTCATGGAAAATGGAACGGTAATGAAATAAAAAAAGAACAAACAGGTGATCATAAGACCGATGTATCTGGAACATTTCAGGTATGCCGGTCTTTTATTTTTTGTACTCAATCGGTGAGGACTTTAGTAACTGTATCATTTCGTGCATGTTTTGTCCAATAGAGTTTATGGACGAATCATGTAAAAAGAGCGTAAAATAAGGATAAAACAAAGGAAAAATCATAAAAATAAAGGGGGAAAATATTGTGATCATGCCAAGACATTACGAGGACTTAAAAATAATGCATGAAAACACCATGCCTTGCAGAGCTTATTATATACCAGCTTCCCATGAGATGGGAGCACTGGTAGAGAACCGTTTTTCTTCAGACCGGGTAATCTGTCTGAACGGGACATGGCAGTTTCAGTATTTTGAGAGCATCTATGATTTACAGGAAAAATTTTATGAACAAGGATATGACTGCAGCAACTTTACACAGGTAGAGGTGCCGGGAGTATGGCAGAATTATGGGTATGACAGCCATCAGTATACCAACGTGAGATATCCGATTCCTCTTGATCCACCGTATGTGCCACAGGAAAATCCATGCGGAGCTTATATCAGAAAGTTTATGTACCAGAAGCAGGAAAAGGCTCCAAAGGCATATTTGAATTTTGAAGGGGTGGATTCCTGCTTTTATGTCTGGGTAAATGGAACGTATGTAGGTTACAGTCAGGTTTCTCACGCTACAAGTGAATTTGATGTGACTGAAGTTTTACAAAATGGGGAGAATACACTGGCTGTACTGGTTCTGAAATGGTGTGATGGGACCTATCTGGAAGATCAGGATAAATTCCGCATGAGTGGGATTTTCCGGGATGTATATCTTCTGAACCGTCCGGAAAACGTGGTTTATGACTACTTTACAACTACCGAAATCCAGGAGGAACAGGCAGTCATTACAGTACAGGCCAGTTACCGGGGAAAGGCAGTGCCAACAAAACTTACTTTGTATGATGCAGAACATAAGGAGGTTGCTTCTCAGGTATTTCAGGAAAAAACAGATACTGCTTATACGCATAAAGCAGTATTTGTTGTAAAAGAACCAAATCTATGGAACCCGGAACAGCCGTATTTATATACCCTGGTTTTAGAAACAGAAGGGGAAGTGATCACAGACCGGATTGGAATCCGGGAAATCAGTGTAAAAGATGCAATCCTCTATGTAAATGGAACTGCCATAAAATTCAAAGGCGTGAACCGTCATGACTCCGATCCGGTGACGGGGTTTGTGATCGGGCTGGAACAGATGAAAAAGGATCTGCAGATGATGAAAGAAAGCAACTTCAATGCCGTCCGAAGCAGCCATTATCCCAATGTACCTTATTTTTATCAGCTTTGTGATGAATATGGATTCTTTGTGATTGCAGAGGCGGATAATGAAAGTCATGGAACCCAGTCACAATATTTAAAAGATTCCAGTTGGGAAAATGTAAGCCGAAGATGGAATGAACGGATCTCGGATAACCCGGAATTTATCCCGGCGACTCTGGACCGTACAAAACTTTGTGTGCACAGGGAAAAAAACCGCTCTTGTATTATGATCTGGTCCATGGGGAATGAATGTGGTTATGGCTGTACTTTTGAGGAAGCTTTAAAATGGACAAAAGAGTTTGATCCTACAAGGCTGACCTGTTATGAAAGTTCTTTTTATCGCAGCGACAGACGAAAATATGATTACAGTAACATTGATATTTTCAGCCGGATGTATCCTTCCCTGGAAGAAATTCAGGAATATATGGACAAAAAACCGGACAAACCTCTCCTGTTGATTGAATACTGTCATGCCATGGGAAATGGACCGGGAGATTTAGAAGACTATTTTCAAATGATTTATCAATATGATATCCTCTGCGGCGGCTTTGTGTGGGAATGGTGCGACCATGCCATTTATCAGGGGCAGGCTGCTAATGGAAAAGAAAAATACTTATATGGCGGGGATTTTGGGGAAGAAGTCCACGATGGGAATTTCTGCATGGATGGATTGGTATATCCGGATAGAACACCTCATACCGGGCTTTTGGAATACCAGAATGTATACCGCCCGGCAAGAGCCGCATCTTTCTGCCAGAAAACAGGGGAGTTGTGTCTGGAAAATTATATGAACTATGTGGATTTAAAGGATTATCTCTATCTGTCCTATGAAGTGAACTGTGACGGCAAGCTGTTGGAGAAAAAGCTGTTGGAACTTACAGAATCTATCCTGCCTCGGAAAAAGGGAACGGTACAGCTACAGATCCACGTTCCTGATAGTGGAAAATGTTATCTGAAGGTCTGCTACCATTTGAAACAGGGAAACATTCTTACTGCAAAAGGAAGTATGCTTGGATTTGACGAAATCCTGTTAAAGAACAAAGACGGAAGGAATCAGAAGGCAGTCGCTCTTTTGGAAAGCAGGGGAGAAACGAGAGGGGTACTGATGGTTTCGGAGACAGACCGGTTTTTATATATTCAGACAGAACACTTCTGGTATCAGTACAATAAACTATCTGGTTTATTTGAGCAGATTAACCGGGCAGGGGAAGATCTGTTGGATGCACCAATGGAACTGAACATTTGGAGGGCGCCTACGGATAATGACCGGAAGATCAAACAGGAATGGATGGATGCCGGATATGACCGGAGTAAGACCAGGGCTTATGATGTCCAGTGGGAACTGGAGGGAGAATGTGTCAGGATTTACAGTACCATGTCCATAGCAGCAGTAGCACTTCAAAAAGTTCTGGATATAGAAGCTGTATGGGAGATCTACGGGACAGGAGAAATATCCGTCAAAATGCACGTCAAAAAGGATAGGGAATTTCCGCAGCTTCCCAGATTTGGCATCCGCCTGTTTTTGAGGGGAGAATATGAAAATCTGAAATTTTATGGATTGGGACCACATGAAAGTTATCGGGATAAATGCCGTTCCTGCAGCCATGGATTGTATGATACAACGGTAGAGGAACAGCATGAAGATTATATCCGCCCGCAGGAGAATGGAAGCCATACAGACTGTGATTATCTGATGTTGGAAAAGGAGAATCAGATCGTTACAGCAGTATCTTCCAGGCCGTTTTCCTTCAATGTGTCTTATTACTCACAGGAGGAACTGACAAGAAAGGCACACAATTTTGAACTGGAAAAATCGGGAAGTACCATTGTCTGTCTGGATTATGCACAGAACGGCATTGGATCCAACAGCTGTGGTCCGGAACTACGGAAAGAGTACCAGTTTACAGAAGAAACCTTTACATTTGATATGAAGTTTTTATTTGGGAAGGAATGGTAGGAACACATGAATGAGAAAACGTATTTAAAATGGTATAACAAAGTTGGGTATGGCTCCGGAGATGTTGCAGGAAATGTCGTGTATGCGTTCCTGTCCTCTTTTGTTATGATTTATCTTACCAATACAGTAGGATTAAATCCGGGAATTATTGGAACCTTGATTGCCGTATCTAAGTTATTCGATGGAATTACGGATGTTTTCTTTGGAACTCTGATTGATAAAACAAAGAGTAAAATGGGAAAAGCAAGGCCTTGGATGCTCTATGGATACATTGGCTGTGCCGTAACCTTAGTCGCTATTTTTGCAATACCTGCAAATATGGGAGAATTTGCACAGTATGCCTGGTTCTTTATCGCTTATACCCTGTTAAACGCTGTATTCTATACAGCAAATAATATTGCGTATTCTGCACTGACAGCTCTGGTAACGAAAAATAGCAAGGAACGTGTTCAGATGGGATCCTATCGGTTTATCTTTGCTTTTTCTACCAGCCTGTTGATTCAGTCTTTGACCATTGGATTTGTAGAATGGATGGGAGGCGGAGCTGCCGGCTGGAGAACGGTTGCTATTATCTATGCGGTGATTGGACTGGTAGTGAATACCATTTCCGTACTTTCTGTAAAGGAATTACCGGAAGAAGAGTTAAATGATGGGAAACAATCCGGAAATGATGAAAAATATTCCCTTCTGGATGCTGCAAAACTGTTATTTACCAACAAATACTATGTGATGATCTGTGCTACCTACATCCTTCAGCAGATTTATACCGCTATGCTGAATATGGGTATTTACTATATGACGTATATCCTGTTCAATGAAAAACTGTATGGTGTATTTTCCTGGGCCATTAATATTCCTTTGATTATTGCCCTGCTCATTACACCAATGCTGGTGGAAAAATGGAAGGGAATGTATAAACTGAACCTGACGGGATATGTGATTGGAACGATTGGCAGAGCACTGGTCATAGTAGCAGGCTATCTGGGAAGTGTGCCGCTGATGCTTTTATTTACCGGTATTGCAGCTTTTGGTATGGGACCATGGCAGGGGGATATGAATGCTGTGATTGCCTCCTGTTCAGAATATACCTATCTGACGAAACATAAGAGAGTAGACGGAACCATGTATTCCTGTACTTCTCTTGGTATTAAGCTTGGCGGGGGAATTGGAATTGCCATTACGGGATGGCTGTTAGATTTCAGTGGTTTTGACGGCACACTGGCTGTACAGAGTGATTCCTGTATCCAGATGCTGCAGATCATGTATTTATGGATTCCGGTAGTGATTACGCTTATCATTACCATTATCATGGCAAAGATGAATGTGGAAAAAGCCAATGAAAAACTCCTGCAGGAGAAGCGTGTTAAAGACGATAATTATGATTGGTACAATTAAAATAAACAGCATAGAAGTTCATGACTTTTTTTAAATAGTTTATCAGTTTTTTCATTTTGGTTTTTCTCCTTTCCTGATTTCTGGGTTTATTATATCGGATGGGCAGAAAACCTGCGTGCCAAATCAAAAAGAAATGTAGCCAATTCTTGAAGGGGGAAGGAACATCATGCAGCCATCGTATGAGGAACAAAAAGAGAAATTCAGTATTGTAAAGAAAAAGCCGCACCATGTTCCCCCTCATCTTCACAATGCGATTGAACTTGTCTATGTCACACAGGGGGAACTGGAACTTGGCGTGGGATATGAGCTGTATCACATGGAAAAAGGAGATTTTGCCATTGTTTTTCCAGACCTGATCCATCATTACCAGGTGTTTGCAAAGGGAAAGAATGAGGTGTACCAGTTTTATGCCTCTCTGGAACTAAGTGGTCCGTTCATGTCACTTCTTCAGAAGAAATGTCCGGAAAATCCAGTGATTGCCAGGGCAGATTTACATGAGGAGGTCAAAAATGCCCTAGGCTGCCTGATAAAAGACAAGAAGGTCAGCGAGGTTGTGGGACAGGCTTATTTACAGATTATATTATACCGGTGCAGGGAAACATTTCGGTTCATAGAAAAAGACAGTGTAGGGAGCAATGATCTGATATATGCAGCCATGTCCTACCTGTTGTCACATTTCCAGGAGGAACTTACACTTGGGAAAGTGGCATCAGCGCTGGGTGTCAATAAGTTTGCACTGTCTAAAGTATTTTCAGGTATCTTTCATACAAATTTCAATCAATACTTAAATGAAATTCGTTTAAATTATGCGACTTCTTTGTTGGAAAACACAAAGATGAGGATTACTGATATTTATCTGGAAGCTGGTTTTGAGAGCCAAAGGACCTTTAACCGGGTATTCCAACTGAGGTATAACCAGACACCAAGTGAGTATCGGAAATCATGTTTAGAAATGTTGTGATAAACGGTCTCTGACACGCAATACTGATCATCCATGCCTTCGCATCGTCGGTGATTTCGGATGGACGTCCAGGACGCTGGACATCAAACAGTGCAGCATCCACACCGCCTTTATGAAACTTCGAAACACAAAGGCGTACCGTGGCAGTGCTGATTGCAAGTTTATCAGCAATTTCCTGGAATGTCATTCCATCGGCTTTATATAAAAGAATCCTGGCACGATCCACGACTTGTGCCTGAATGGTTCTCTTTTTTGATAATGATTTAAGGTAATTCCTGTCTTCATCTGACAGAGGAAGATATGTTTTTCTCATAGCGATCATCCTTTCTTTGATAACACTATTTTACCATACATCATCTCAAAAATATATAGCAGAAATTTAATTTATTCTATACTAGGAATATAATGGCTCAGTTCAAAGGGCAAATCCCAGGCATCCAAATGCTGAAGCATGAGGATGTGATACAGGCGGCAGTACCATATCTTAGTTGAGCGGTGTCTGCCGCTTTCTAATTGAAAGTCTATTTTCTCACGCTTATTCGAACGTTCAGCCGAAGTTGGCTATTCATGGACCATCTATCAGATCATTTTACCTAAAGTAAAACGAGATGTTTTATTAGGCATGGTTACCACGAAGTTTTTAGACGACCTGATTGATGAATGTGATGGATATTCAAAATGCTCTGCTGCCATGGCTTATAAAGTCATTCATTTGGCATTAACTGATGCATTAAATGACGGATATTTAAAAAATTCCCCTAAAATTACGATTCTAACCAAGGAACAAGTTAAGATCTTTCTTGCTGCAGCAAAGGAATACCATTCCATCTATTTAGAGGTGTTGCTAGCCCTGTTTTGCGGTCTTAGAAAAGGGGAAATAATGGGATTAAAATACAAAGATTTTGATTTTTTGCAACACACAGTATCCATAAATCGACAAATAACACGTGATTACGATGTAGTTATTGAAGAGGATCGTACATACAAAATCGCTACTCAAAGATTATCCACAAAACCGCCAAAATCTTATAGCAGCTATCGAACATTGATCATTTCAGCTTTTATTTTTGATGAATTGGAAATAAGGAAAAAGGAAAATGAAGAAATTCTCAAAATTACAGAAAATCATGAATGGGCTGAATATATCTGTCTTGGCGTAAAGGGAAATATAAAGTCAGATGGAACTTACACTGAAGCAATAAAAAGAATTTGCAAACGCAATGGACTTCCACACATTACAATGCATGGGCTTCGTCATATGTTGGCTACGATACTGATTGAGCAGGGTGTTTCATTGGAAAAGATATCAAAATTAATGGGACATAAAAGTGTAGCTACAACATTTGAAATCTATTGTGGAATCATGGAAGCGAAGAAAGAAATAGCAAAAACTATTGATTCTGTAATGGATCCGGCAATTGGTGCCGTCAAAGTTCGCAGCAAAGGAGGGATAGTATGCATGCAAAACCTATCATAAAACCTCCGGTCAGTGAAACTTTCTTCTACGGTAAAATTATTTCATGGAAATCAGTGATAGTGTAACTTATGTCAAAGCTCGGAAAAAATACTGTTTTCGTTTTGAAATTGTTTTTGAATCGGGAAAAGTTTGTCCAATGCAAAGAGGGGGATTTGTTTCTAAAACAGAAGCGATAAAAGCAAGAGAAAATACAATCAAACAACTTCACGAAAAAACATTTGTACCATTTGAATATACAGCCAGAGAATTTTTTGATTATTGGCTTTACTATTATATGATTGATGAAGCTGATATTGCTTATAACACCTATACGGCATATCGGAATATCATATATAATTATTTTCTGGTAGTCTGGGGGGATAAAAAAATCACAGCTATACAAAGAGATGATTTGATTGCAGTGCTCGATAGCATCCCCTACGACTCCATATTGAGAAGTGCATATGGCGTTATTGGTGGATCATTTCAATACGCATTGGAAAATCATATTATCTATTTGAATCCTGTAAAATCTGCAATAAAAGTAAAACGAAAAACAAAGAAAAAATGTGAAATAGAGAATAATAAGAAGGCAGAACATGTTGATCAACCTCCAGCTTTACCGGCAGTATATACACTTCAGCAGGTTACGATAATGTTATACCTATGCAAACAAGAAGAGCCTAAAATTTTTATAGCATTATTATTAGCACTGACAGCCGGCTTACGCATATCAGAAATTATTGCAATAAAATACGAAGATATTGATTTCGGTAATCATGAAATTTATATTGAACGTCAGTTAGGAAGAAGCACAAAAAACGAAGGATTGGAAGATGGTAAACTTCTTACCCAGGAACTACGGACAAAAACCAGAAACAGTGTCCGAGGAACCCCACTGGCTGACTTTGTTATTGATGAAATTATACTTCAAAGACAAAAATATGAAGAGTTACGTGCAAATATCCCAGATTTTCATGACTATGGATATCTGTGTTGTCAGGACGATGGGAAACCATACCATCGGGGTTTTGCTCAGAAGGCATATACAAGGTTAATGGAAAAATGTGGTTTTACAAAAATACCTTGGAGAAAACTACGCAATACATACGCAACAATTCTGGCGGAATTTGAAATAAGCATGAAGGCTATTGCTGCAAGCTTAGGGCATTATTCAGCCGATTTTACCCAAGAAATATATGTTAATACGGAAAGAGTTGTATACAATGCCGACTGCGAAATAATCGCCTTTGCTCTAGAGGTTTTGCCTAAGAATAACGCCGCACAATTGATTCCGCTTGACGAAAGATATTTGCTTGAAGTTCTTCCCTAAAATGTATATAATGGTGTAGATTGGATGAGTCAATCACATAGCAGACGCTTCTGTAATGTTGTATCGTGTTGTATAATTATGCATGGTGTTTTCCAGTGATAAATAGTAAGGGAAATATGAGAAAAATGACCAAACCGGATTTTTGAACGAAAAACACATAAAATCAGTAAAATTTACATACGAAAAACAACATAAAAAATATCGATTTTTCACCTTGAAAAGTCAAAAACAGGTTCAAAAGAATTTGTGAAATATATACAAAAACAGAAAGGAAATATATGAGAAAACTTGCATTAAATGATGAAATATTACTAAAAATCGAGAAACCCGCCCGGTATATCGGGAATGAAGTCAATAGTGTCATGAAAGACCCGGAAAAAGTGGATATTAGGTTCGCTATGTGTTTTCCGGACGTCTATGAAATCGGCATGTCCAATCTTGGCATGATGATTCTTTATAATCTTTTTAATGAGCGGGAAGACGTATGGTGCGAGCGTGTCTTTTCTCCGTGGACTGACCTTGATAAGGTTATGCGCCGGGAAAAGACTCCTCTGTTTGCTCTGGAGTCTCAGGATCCGGTAAAGGATTTCGATTTTCTGGGAATCACGCTCGGATACGAGATGTGTTATACAAACGTGCTTCAGGTTCTGGATTTAAGCGGGATCCCGCTTCTGGCTTCTGAGCGTAAGGAAGGTCCGATTGTAATCGGAGGGGGCGCATGTACCTATAATCCGGAGCCTCTGGCAGCATTTTTTGACCTGTTTTATATTGGCGAGGGAGAAACTTCCTATGATGCGCTTTTTGACGCTTATAAAAAGAATCAGGCAGCAGGCGGCACAAGGGAAGACTTTCTTATGATGGCGGCACAGATCCCGGGAATTTATGTGCCTGCTTTTTACGATGTGACTTATAAAGAAGACGGAACGATCGCTTCTTTTAAGCCGAACCGTCCGGGTGTCCCCAAAACTGTTTCCAAACAGATTGTAACAGATATGGAAGCCGGATACCGCGCTATTCCCGCTCCTGTTGTTCCGTTTATAAAGGCAACACAGGATCGTGTAACTCTGGAAATCCAGAGAGGCTGCATCAGGCTGCCGTTTCTGTCAGGCAGGTATGATTTACCGTCCAACAAGAGAGCGGAACGTGGAGACTTTAAAGGAATCCGCAAGAGAGATGCTGAAAAATACAGGACATGAGGAAATTTCTTTAAGTTCTTTAAGTTCCAGCGATTATACAGAACTGAAAGAACTGGTAAATTTCCTGATCGACGAGTTTAAAGAGGAGGCTGTAAATATTTCTCTTCCGTCTCTTCGTATCGACGCCTTTGCCCTTGACGTGATGAGCAAGGTACAGGACGTAAAGAAAAGCAGTCTTACCTTTGCGCCGGAGGCGGGCTCTCAGAGACTTCGCGACGTAATTAATAAAGGTCTTACGGAGGAAGTGATTTTAAAAGGCGCAAGAGAGGCGTTTGCCGGCGGCTGGAACAGAGTAAAGCTTTATTTTATGCTCGGTCTTCCTACAGAGACAGAGGAGGATATGAAAGGGATTGCCCATCTTGCCCAGAAAATCGCGGAGGAATATTATGAGATTCCAAAGGAGAACAGAAATGGAAAGGTACAGATTAATGTAAGCACCTCCTTCTTTGTTCCAAAGCCGTTCACGCCATTCCAGTGGGCTTCTATGTACACAGAGGAGGATTTCATTGAAAAGGCGAAGGTAGTAAAAGGAGAAATCCGCGCCCAGTTAAATCAGAGAAGCATTAAATACAACTGGCATGAGCCGGACGTTACCATTTTGGAAGGTTTCCTTGCAAGAGGTGACAGAAGATGTGCAGACGTAATTTTAAAGGCATACGAAAAAGGCGCTCTTTACGATGCCTGGTCGGAAAGCTTCCGTTATGACATATGGAAAGAGGCTTTCTCCGAAACCGGCGTAGACGTTGATTTCTATACGCTTCGTGAGCGCGACGTGGAAGAAATCCTTCCGTGGGATTTTATTGATGCGGGAGTGACAAAGAAATTCCTGATCCGCGAGTGGCAGCAGGCAAAAAATGAGACGGTGACACCGAACTGCCGTCAGCAGTGCTCCGGCTGCGGGGCAAAACGATATGGAGGAGGCGTATGTTATGAAGGTGAGAATTAAATTCAGCAAGCAGGGACCTGTAAAGTTTGTAGGACATCTTGATACAATGCGTTATTTTCAGAAAGCCATCAGAAGAGCCGGGCTTCCCGCTGCTTTTTCCGGAGGCTACAGCCCTCATATGATCATGTCCTTTGCAGCTCCTCTCGGAGTAGGCACTACAAGCCAGGGGGAATATTTTGATGTGGAATTTACAGAAACCATTCCCACAAAGGAAATCGTAAAGCGCTTAAACAGCACAATGGCAGAGGGTATGGAAGTTTTAAGCGCCCGCCAGGTGGAGGACGGAAAAGCAAGTAAGGCAATGTCCCTTGTGGCAGCAGCCGATTACTACGTAGAATTTCGCGAGGGAAAAGAACCCAAAAGTAACTGGAAGGATAAAATTTCCCAGTTTCTGTCTCAGGAGGAGATTCTTGTTACAAAGAAGACAAAGAAAAGTGAAAAGGAAGTAAATATCCGTCCTTTTATTTATAAGATGGAGCTTCATGAAAATAAAATCTTTTATATGCTGGCTTCCGCAAGCGCCAATTATACAAAACCGGAGCTTGTGACAGATACCTTCTTTAAATGGCTGGGAGAAGAGCTTTCTCCTTTTGCATATGCAGTAGAGAGACTGGAAGTGTATGCAAATACAGGAATGGAAGAAAAACCGGTATTTGTCCCTCTGGAAGCCCTTGGTGAGGAAGTTGAGTAAGCTTATTATTGCCGAAATGGAAATAGAAGGCGTTCCCTGTAATGCCTGCGCTCTGGAAGAAGACGGGCACATCATGGAACTGATGCTTGAGGAAAAAGGAAAAAAGTCCATTTTAGGCAATATTTATGTGGGACAGGTGGAAAATATTGCCGCCAATATCCAGGCTGCGTTTGTCATGATCGCTCCGGGAGTCAGATGTTACCTTCCGCTAAGTGATGTAAAAAATCCTGTGTTTTCTTCCGGAAGAACAGGAAACGCGCCCCTTCGTCCGGGTGACCTGCTCCTTGTACAGGTAAGCCGGGAGGCAATGAAGGGAAAGCTTCCCGCAGTAACTACGAATCTGAATTTTACAGGAAAATATCTGGTTCTCACCACAGGAGAGAAAAAAATCGGATTTTCCAAGAAGCTGATCCAGGAGGAGAAAAACCGTCTGAATAAATGGCTGGAAGAAGAAAGAGAGATTGCTCCCCGGAAGTACGGCATTGTTGTTCGCACAAACGCGGGAGAGGCAAGTAAGGAAGAATTTCTTACAGAGCTTTCTTTTTTGAAGCGCCTTTATGAAAAAACAGCGGTTTATGGCAGAAACCGCACCTGTTTCAGCCTCGTTTATGAAACGGAACCTTTTTATATGAATGCGGTCCGGGACGTATGCAGCAAATGTCTGGACGAGATTGTGACAGATATTCCGGAGGCTTTTACATGTATCTCTGCATATCTGAAAGAAATAAGTCCAGGAGAGGAAATGAAGGTGCGCTTTTATGAAGATAAGCTCCTTCCTTTATATAAGCTGTACCGTCTTGGCGTTGTTCTCGAAGAGGCGCAGAAGCAGAAGGTGTGGTTAAAAAGCGGCGGTTTTCTTGTGATCCAGCAGACGGAAGCCTTTGTATCTATTGATGTAAACAGCGGAAAGTTTACAGGGAAGAAAAAGGCGGAGGAGACGTACCGGAAAATCAATCTGGAGGCAGCAGGAGAAATCGCAAGGCAGCTCCGTCTTCGAAATCTGTCCGGCATTATTCTTATTGATTTTATTAATATGGAAAACCCGGACCATCAGGACGAGCTCTTTCATGTGCTTCAGAAATATTTAAGGAAAGATTCGGTCAAGGCAAAGGCAGTAGATATTACGCCGCTTCATATTCTGGAGATGACAAGAAAAAAAGTACGCCGTCCTCTTTCTGAGGATTTAAAAGAAATAAGTTTGCGATAATATTTTTATGTCAACTAAAAATTTTGGAGGAACATTATGCTGAAATTTGCACACTTTAATTTTAATGTATTAAATCTTGAAAAAAGTCTTGCTTTTTACAAAGAGGCTTTGAGTCTTGAGCCGGTAAGAGAGTTAAACGCTCCTGACGGTTCTTTTAAACTGGTTTATCTTGGGGACGGAGAAACAGATTTCCAGCTTGAACTTACATGGCTTCGTGACAGAACAGATGCCTACAATCTTGGAGAATGTGAATTTCATCTTGCATTTGATACAGATAAATATGAAGAGCTGCACAAACATCATAAGGAGATGGGGTGCATTGCGTTTGAAAATCCGGAAATGGGCATTTATTTTATTACAGACCCGGACGGATACTGGATTGAAATTCTGCCTGTAAAAAAATAAGACAAAATCTGAGATTTTTTTCAAAAATCATATTGACGGATTGATATTTCCGTGCTAAGATAAACGAGTATGCCGCACAGAGAGGTTTAAGAACCAAAAGGTCACCATATCTGGCGAGTAAAGATTATAGGAGGTGCCACGAATGTACGCAATTATTGCAACAGGTGGTAAACAGTACAAAGTTGCTGAAGGCGACGTAATCAGAGTTGAGAAACTCGGTGTTGAAGCTGGTGAAACCGTAACTTTTGACAATGTGATTGCTGTAAGCAATGACGGATTAAAAGTTGGAGACGATGTAAAAGGTGCCAGTGTTACCGCTTCTGTAGTTGAAAACGGTAAAGCTAAAAAAGTTATCGTTTACAAATACAAAAGAAAAACTGGTTATCACAAGAAAAACGGTCACAGACAGCAGTACACTAAAGTTAAGATTGAAAAGATTAACGGCTAATCTGGTGTCATTATGATTACAATTACAGTTAAGAAGAGAAAGAATGATTATGTGGACTTTCGCTCGAAGGGACATGCCGGTTATGCAGAAGCAGGACAGGATATTGTCTGTGCCGCTGTGTCAGCGCTGATCATCAATACTGTAAATTCTCTTGAGACGTTTACAGAAGAGGATTTTCAGGCGGCTGAAGAAGACGGGTTTGTGTCCATTCATTTTTCCGGAAAGAATACAGAAAAGGGAAGACTTCTCATGGATTCCCTGATTCTCGGATTAACAGAAATTGAACATAGTTATAACAATCGATATTTGACAACATGATGAAAATGAACCTTCAGTTATTCGCACATAAAAAAGGAGTTGGTTCCACAAAGAACGGTCGTGACTCCGAGTCTAAAAGATTAGGTGCGAAAAGAGCAGACGGACAGTTTGTAAAAGCTGGAAATATTCTTTACAGACAGCGCGGAACTAAGATTCACCCAGGTGAAAACGTAGGCTGTGGAAAAGATTATACTTTATTTGCACTGAAAGATGGTGTTGTAAGATTCACCAGAAAAGGACGCGATAAGAAACAGGTTTCTATCGTTGTAACAGATGCAGAGTAATTTTGGTTAAGTGGGAGGCTTCAAATCTATATGGTTTGGAGCCTCTCTTTTCATAAAAGAGAACAGAGGTAGATTATGTTTGCAGACAGAGCAAAAATTTTAATCCGTTCCGGAAAAGGCGGAGACGGACATGTAAGTTTCCGAAGAGAATTATATGTTCCAAACGGCGGTCCGGACGGCGGAGACGGCGGTCGCGGCGGAGACGTTATTTTTGAAGTAGATGAAGGGCAGAATACCTTAGGCGACTACCGTCATAAAAGAAAATATAAGGCACAGGACGGTGAGGAAGGCGGAAAACGCCGCTGTCACGGTTCTGACGGAAAAAGCATTGTACTGAAAGTTCCGGAAGGAACCGTAATCATGGAAGCGGAATCACGCAAAGTAATCGCAGATATGTCCGGAGAAAACAGACGCCAGGTTGTATTAAAAGGCGGCCGCGGCGGAAAGGGAAATCAGCATTACGCAACAGCTACCATGCAGGTACCAAAGTACGCACAGCCCGGACAGCCGGCGCAGGAACTCGAGGTTCTTCTTGAACTGAAAGTAATTGCAGACGTGGGGCTTGTAGGATTTCCAAATGTTGGAAAATCTACTTTCCTTTCCCGTGTCACAAATGCGCAGCCAAAAATCGCCAACTATCATTTTACAACTTTAAGCCCGAATCTTGGCGTTGTTGACACGGAAAACGGCGGGTTTGTCATTGCCGATATACCGGGTCTTATTGAAGGGGCTTCTGAAGGTGTCGGACTTGGATACGAGTTTCTCCGTCACATCGAGCGTACAAGAGTGATGATCCACATTGTGGACGCAGCTTCTACAGAGGGAAGAGACCCTATTGAGGATATTTATAAAATCAACAAAGAGCTGGAAGCCTATAATCCGGAAATTGCTTCCCGTCCCCAGGTAATTGCAGCAAATAAAATTGACTGCATTTTCGAAGACGGAGAAGAAAGCCCCATTGATAAGCTGAAAGCAGAGTTTGAGCCAAAAGGGATTTCCGTATATCCGATTTCTGCAGTTACCGGACAGGGCGTTCGCGAGCTTCTTTTCCATGTAAAAGAGCTTCTTGATTCCTGTGAACGGGAACCGATCGTATTTGAACAGGAATTTTTCCCGGAGGACGTGTTAATTACAGAAAACCTTCCATTTACAGTAGAACATCTGGAAGAGGACGAGCATATCTTTGTTGTGGAAGGACCGAAAATAGAAAAAATGCTTGGTTATACAAATCTGGATTCCGAAAAGGGATTTGCATTTTTCCAGAAATTTTTGAAGGACGGCGGTATTCTGGAAGAGCTTGAAAAAGCAGGTATCCAGGAAGGCGACACCGTCCGTATGTATGGATTTGATTTCGATTATTATAAATAAACAGGAGGAAGAAAATGACAAGTAAGCAGAGAGCCTATTTAAAAAGCCTTGCCATGACAATGGATCCTATCCTTCAGCTTGGAAAAAGCGGGCTGACACCGGAAAATACCGCTTCTGTCGAGGAAGCGCTTGCTGCAAGAGAACTGATCAAGATCAGCGTTCTTCAGAACTGTCTGGAAGATCCGAAAGAGATGGCTGCCGTACTGGCAGAAAGAACACATTCTCAGGTGGTACAGGTAATCGGAAAAAAAATTGTTTTATACCGAGAAGGTAAAAAAGAGAAGAAAAAAATCGTCCTTCCCTGATTTCAGGAGGCGGAAATGGGCAAAAAAAGAAAAAAAATAGGAATTATGGGCGGTACGTTCGACCCGATCCATGTAGGACATCTGATTCTGGGAGAGCAGGCATATGAACAGCTTGGACTGGACGAGGTATGGTTTATGCCTTCCGGAAATCCTCCCCATAAAAAAGAAAGGGAAGGCAGAGCTACAGATAGAGAGCGGGTGTCGATGGTGCGCCGCGCTATTTCCGGCAACCCGCATTTTTCCCTGTCTCTTTTAGAGATGGAGAAAGATGGGTACACCTACACTTACCATACGCTGGAAACTCTGAAAAGGGAACAGCCGGATACGGATTATTATTTTATTATCGGAGCAGATTCCCTTTTTAATCTTCATACCTGGAAAAATCCGGAACGTATCTGTCAATGCTGTATTATGGTAGTCGCTTCCAGAAATCATGCTTCTGCTGAAAAGCTTCTGGAAGAAATGAAAAAGGCTTCTCAGCTATATCAGGGAGAGTTTCTCCTGTTGGAAACCATGAACGTGGACGTATCCAGTCAGGAGCTTCGTACCTGGATACAGGAAGGGAAAAGTATCCGCTATTATGTTCCGGACCCGGTAATTGATTTTATTGAAAAAAAGGGGATTTACAAAAGATGGCAAAATACGATTTCATAAAAATGGAGAAAAAGCTTGCAAAGTATCTGGACGAAAACAGATTTGCCCATACACTTGGAGTCATGTATACCTGCGCGTCTCTCGCAATGGTTCACGGGTATGATCTGGAAAATGCCCAGGCTGCCGGTCTTCTTCACGACTGTGCAAAATGTATACCCACGAAAAAGAAACTGAAGCTGTGCAGCCAGCATAAGATTCCGGTCACCGATTTTGAGAAAGAACATCCTTTGCTCCTTCATGCAAAACTTGGAGCATACATTGCCAGAAAAAAGTACGATATTGAAGATGAGGAAATTCTGTCCGCCATCACGTATCATACAACGGGCCGCAGAGAGATGAGTCTTCTGGAAAAAATTGTATATATTGCGGATTATATTGAACCGATGCGGAATAAAGCGCCAAATCTGGATAAGATCCGCAGGCTGGCTTTTCAGGATCTTGACGAATGTCTGTATGAAATTTTAAAAGATACACTGGAATATTTAGATGAAAATCCCCAGAACGTAGATAATATAACAAAAGAAGCATTTTCTTATTATAGGGAACTGCACATGAAACGAAATAAGGAGGCATAAAATGAGTAAATCAAGAGAAATGGTAACTCTGGCATGTCAGGCTCTGGATGATAAAAAAGGAAAAGACATTAAGGTAATTGATATTCATGAAGTTTCCGTCATTGCAGATTACTTTGTTATCGCGAGCGGCTCCAATCAGAACCAGGTACAGGCTATGGTTGACAATGTGGATGAGCAGCTTGGCCGTGCCGGATATGAAGCAAAACAGGTGGAGGGAACAAAAAATTCCGCCTGGGTTCTTATGGATTACGGTGATGTGATCATTCATGTATTTGATGAGGAAAACCGTCTTTTCTATGATCTGGAACGAATCTGGAGAGATGGAAAGGAACTGGACGTATCCGAGTTTCTGGAAGAAAAATAAACAGAATAAAAAGATAAGGCGGCTTCTTAAACAGGAAACCGCCTTATGTTGTTTTGTAAGAGAAAGATTTACTGATAAAAACGGAATACCCCGAATACCTTGCCGAGAATTTCCACATTTCCTGTCACAATGATAGGATCCATGTTGTCGTTTTCCGGCTGGAGGCGGTAATAACCTTTTTCTTTGTAGAAAGTTTTTACTGTGGCGGAATCTTCTACAAGCGCTACCACAATATCTCCGTTTTCTGCTGTATTCTGCTGTTTTACGAGAACCTGATCTCCATCAAAAATACCGGCGTTGATCATACTTTCTCCTTTGACTTTCAGCATGAAACTCTGCTCATTGGGCATAAATTCTGCCGGGACAGGGAAGTAAGTCTCAATATTTTCCACAGCAAGAATTGGCTGTCCGGCTGCTACGGTGCCAACAAGCGGAACATTTACCACCTCACGGCGGACAAGATTGAAGTTGTCGTCAATAATTTCAATCGCTCTCGGTTTTGTGGCGTCTCTTCGGATATATCCGTTTTTCTCAAGCGTTTCCAGATGAGAATGAACAGATGATGTGGATTTTAAACCGACTGCGTCGCAGATTTCACGGACAGAAGGCGGGAAGCCTCTGTTAATGATCTCGTTTTTTAAATAATTCAAAATCTCAAGCTGTTTCTGTGTGATTTTGCCATATGCCATAGGGAGTACCTCCTGTAAGTTCTTATGTTCTTTTTTATTACTGTTATCATACCATACTTTTAGGAAAAAAGCAAACAGATATTCGGTAAAATGGAAACTTTTGTTTTCCTTGTTTTTGCCGGAAGAAAATGATATACTTATAAAATGCGATGAAAGAAAATTCAAAAAGGAGGCATTTGTTTGCCAGATACAAAAAATCATTCCGGCAAAACGCCGGGAATTTTTGCAAGATTGAAAAAAATATTCGGACGCAATATTGCAACTGCAATGTTTGGCGTACTTTTTATATATATGATTTTCAGTGCGTTTCTTTATATGACATCGGATCATATTGAATCTTATCAGGTCACATCAGGACCTTTATCCAGAAACGAGACATACACAGGGCTCGCTATCAGAGAGGAGACGGTTGTACAGGCAGAATCCGGCGGATACGTAAACTATTATGCCAGGGAGGGAAATAAGATAAATGCAAACGGCGCGGTATACGCTTTAAGCACATCGAAAAGCCCGGAAGGCGGCGTCCAGCTGGATCAGGAGGAGCTTGACCAGATCCGAAGCGATATGATGAGTTTTTCCAAAGGCTTTTCTTCCAGTCAGTTTCATAATACTTACGGCTTTAAATATCAGCTTGAGGGAAGTATCCTCCAATATTCCGGTGTGACAGGAGAGTCAACAGCGCCTCTTGTCTCTTCTGGTGACGGAGAGGAAGAAATTTCAGAGGAAAACCTTGTAAGCATGGAACCGGTTACTCTTGGCAATCAGACGATCAGCAAAGCGCAGGCTGACGGGATTGTCCTTTACTCCAAAGATGGATATGAGGGCAAGACAGCCGATACAATAACAGCAGAAGATTTCGACCAGAATTCCTATCATGAGACCGATTTAAAAACACAGAAAAAAGTGGAAGCAGGAGATGATATTTACACACTGATCACTGATGAAAGATGGAGTCTTTTAATTCCCCTGAGTGAAAAGCAGGCGTCACGCCTGGCAGACCGAACCGTAATGCGTGTAAAATTTTTAAAAGACGGAATGACCCAGAGCGGAGATTTTTCCATTGTAGAAATTGAAGGGGGAAAATACGGAAAGCTCGATTTCAATAAAGGGCTTGTACGTTATGCTTCCGACCGTTTTCTTGATATTGAGCTTGTAACAAATACAGTAACAGGTCTTAAAATTCCTTTATCCTCTGTTGTGACAAAAGAATTTTATACCATTCCTTCTGCTTTTGCTTCCAGCAGCAAAGGCGGAGAAGAGGGATTTTTCATAGCCGGTAAAAATAAATCAGGAGATAACGTGACAACCTTTGTAACGCCTACTGTTTATGCAAGAGTGGAACAGGAGCAGGCTACTTCTCTTGGTTCAGAGGAAACAGAAGAAAAAGAACCTTCCTATATATATTATGTAGATAAAAACGCATTTAAAGAGGGAGATGCCGTGATCAATCCCGACTCCCAGGAGCGCTATATTATAGGAGAAACTGCCGTTCTGGAGGGTGCGTACTGCATCAATCAGGGGTATGCCGTATTCAGAAGAATTGAAGTTCTTGATCAAAATGAAGAATATGCCATTGTTTCAAAGGGAACGTCCTACGGGCTTTCCAGATACGACCACATTGTCCGGGATGCGTCAGAGGTAAAAGAAGAGGATATTCTCTATTAATAAACTGCAGGAGGAATATGATGATACAGGAAAATCTGAAAAAAGTAAAAGAAAATATTGAAAGAAGCTGTGCTGCCTCCGGGCGCGCGAGTGAAGAAGTTACTTTGATCGCGGTGAGCAAGACAAAACCGGTATCCATGCTTATGGAAGCATACGATTGTGGGCAGAGGATTTTCGGTGAAAATAAGGTTCAGGAAATTATGGATAAATATGAGCAGATGCCGGACGATGTACAGTGGCATATGATCGGACATCTCCAGAGAAATAAGGTAAAATACATTGTGGATAAGGTTGCCATGATACATTCCGTAGATTCTCTCCGACTTGCAGAAACCATTGAGCAGGAGGCAGCCAGGAAAAATGTAGTTGTACCTGTACTTGTGGAAGTCAATGTTGCACAGGAGGAGAGTAAGTATGGCCTTTCCCCGGAAGAAGTTCTTCCTTTTCTGGAAAAAGTATCTGATTATTCCCATGTTCAGGTTCAGGGACTTATGACAATCGCCCCATTTGTGGAAAATCCGGAAGAAAACAGAGAAGTTTTTCACAAATTAAGGAAATTAAGTGTTGACATTAGAGAGAAAAACATTAATAATATTACTATGAGCGTCCTGAGCATGGGTATGACTGGAGATTATCAGGTTGCGGTCCAGGAGGGCGCTACGATGGTACGTGTTGGAACAGGTATCTTCGGAGAGAGAAACTATGCAGTTAGATAAAATTATGAAATAAAGATTGGAGATTAAAATGGACGTTTTAGGTAAGTTTTTGAATGCCATCAAGCTGAATGATAATATGGACGAGGATGACGATTACTTAGATGACAGTCTGATGGACGATGAAGAAGACGATTTCCTTGATGACGAAATAGAAGAAAGACCGAAGAAGAAATTTTTTGAAAAATTTGCCAGAAAATCAGATGATGACATGGACGATATGGATTATCTTGACGAGGACGATGATGAGGAAGAGGAAGTTCCGGTGAAAGCTTCTTCCAGAGCAAGTGTAAAAACGGCTGCTGCAAAAGCGCCGGCAAGACAGGAACGTGCTTCCCGCCCGGTTGCCTCTCCGAAGATCACACCTATGAGAAGCAGTAAACGTGGTACACAGGCACCAAATATGGAAGTCTGTGTGATCAAACCTTCTTCTATGGAAGATACGAGAGAGATTGCAGATACACTTGTAGATAATTCCACTGTCATTTTAAATCTGGAAGGAATTGATATGGAGCTTGCTCAGAGAATCATTGACTTTACCTCCGGCGCCTGTTATTCTCTGGGAGGAAGTCTTCAGAAAGTTTCCAGCTACATCTTTGTACTTGGACCTTATAATGTAGATATTACAGGCGACCTTCAGAATATTCTCGGAGGCTCTGTTCCTTCTGTGAGGGCAGGATATTAATACCAATGGATAAAAATGAGTTTTTTACTAAGAGAATCCGGGAATTAGCCAATATCTCTTTTCAGAGAGATATTGTGACTTTTTCGGATTTTCTTAATTTGAATGAAAGAAATATAGTAAACAGCCTGGATTTCCGTTCATCTGGTGTGATCGTGGAAAGTTTTGGCGGCTACGACAATGCAGAGCGTCAGATGGTGGCATTTCATTCTGATGCTCTTGCTTATCCCTGGGAATATCCCATCGATTGTCTACGGATCCGTCCACGCGCGGCAAAATTTTCAGAGGCTCTTACACATAGAGATTATCTGGGAGCCATTTTAAATCTTGGCGTGGACAGAAGCGTTGTCGGTGATATTCTTACAGAGGAGAAAGAGGCGTATCTGTTTTGTTTAAGCAAAATGACAGATTTTTTCCTGGAAAATCTTTTCCGGATCCGTCATACAGAAGTGATCGTGGAAAAAATAGAAAACCCCGCCGAGCTTCCGAAACCCAAGATGGAGCCAGTAAGCGGAACCTGTGCATCTGTGCGACTTGATTCCCTGATTTCTCTGGCATTTCAGTCTTCCAGAAGCAGTATGGTCTCTTTTATAGAAGGGGGACTTGTATTTGTAAACGGACGCCTGATCACATCAAACGGTTATGAACCAAAGGAAGGGGATATTATTTCCGTAAGAGGAAAAGGACGTTTTCTCTATGACGGGATCACAGGGCAGACAAAGAAAGGCAGATACAGCGTACGATTGTTACGCTACACTTCATAAGGAGACAGATTATGGACGCATTACTTGTAAAAAGAGACAACGAGTTTCACTATCCCATTTATTTTGAACAGGATTTTAAAGGACTTTCCGAAGCGCTTTCGAAAGAACATTTAACCGGACGAAGGATTTGTCTTGTATGTGACAGAAACACCTTCTCTCTTTATGCAGAAGAAGTAAAAAAGGAGTTGGAAAAAGCTGCTGAAGAGGTATGTGTATTTTCCTTTCCGGCAGGGGAAGAAAATAAAAATCTTCACACGGTATCAAAGCTTTATACCTTTCTCATAGAAAGAGAATTTGACAGAAAATGTGTCCTTGCCGCTCTCGGAGGCGGTGTGACCGGAGACCTCACAGGCTTTGCTGCGGCTACTTATTTAAGAGGCATTGATTTTATCCAGATACCAACAACACTTCTGGCTCAGGTAGACAGCAGCGTAGGCGGAAAAACAGGCGTGGATATGGCTCAGTACAAAAATATGGTAGGCGCTTTTTGCCAGCCCCGCCTTGTGTATATGAATCTCAATACTTTAAAGACGCTTCCTGAAAGAGAATTTATCTGTGGAATGGGAGAGGTTTTAAAAACAGGTCTTATCTGCGACGGAGAATTTTTCCGGTTTGTATGCAGAGAACAGAAAAAGATCCGGAACCTGGATTCTGCACTTTTAACTTCTGTTGTAAGAAGGTGCTGCGAAATCAAGGCTGGCGTTGTGGAACGTGATCCAAAAGAACAGGGAGAGCGAACCCTTTTAAATCTCGGTCACACTGTGGGACATGCCGTGGAAAAACTGAAGGATTTTACTCTTGGGCACGGACAGTGCGTAGGACTTGGTCTTCACGCTGCCGCCTTCCTTTCAAAGGAGCGCGGACTTCTCACTGAAGAAGAATACAGGGAGATTCTTCTTGGACTTAAGGGTTACGATCTTCCCTTAAAAACAGAAGGGTTACAGGCAGAAAAAGTGCTTGCAGCCACAAAAAAAGACAAGAAGATGGAACAGGGGCAGATTAAATTTATTCTTATGGACGGGATCGGAAAAAGCTTTATAGATAAAACGGTTACTGATGAGGAGCTGCTGCAGGCTGTTGAGGAGATTCTCATATGAAAAAAAGAGAGGAGAATATCTTTTTATCAGCCGGTCGGTGCGCTTTTTTTAGTATTCTGTTTGTTGCCGGCGCCGTATTTCTGGATCAGTATACAAAACTTCTGTCCGCAGCACATCTAAAAGGGAAAGAGGCAGTCTCTCTGATTCCCGGTATATTGGAACTGAAATATCTGTATCCGGAAAACAGAGGCATTGCATTTGGAATGTTTCAGGGTTCTACCACTTTTTTTGCCGTTGTGAGCATGATTCTTTTTGCCCTGATCATCTGGGTTTTTATAAAAATCCCAAAGAAGCGGTATTACATTCCTCTTATGGCAGTCTGCGCACTTATGCTTTCCGGCGCACTCGGAAATATGATAGACCGCGTTTTTCGCGGATATGTCATTGATTTTATTTATATTTCCCTGATTGATTTTCCTGTCTTTAACATGGCAGATATTTATGTAGTATGCGGCGGGATCCTCCTTGTGATCCTTGTCTTTTTCAAATATAAAAAAGACGACGATTTCGACTTTTTAAGTTTCAGAAAAAAGGAAAAATAAGATATGGATAAAATCATTTTTCAGGTAGAAAAAGAAAATGCAGGAATCCGGATCGATAAGTATCTCTCCGATAATATGGAAGATATATCACGTTCTTACCTGCAGAAGCTTTTAAAAGAGAAAAGCATTACAGTAAATGAAAAAGAGATAAAAGCCAATTATAAGGTTCAGGAGGGAGATGTTGTCTCTGTTTCTGTTCCGGAGCCGGGGGAACCGGATATTCTTCCTGAAGAAATTCCTCTTGATATTCTCTACGAGGACGATTCGCTTATGGTGGTCAATAAGCCGAAGGATATGGTGGTTCACCCAAGCGCCGGTCATTTATCCGGAACTCTTGTAAATGCCGTTTTATTTCACTGTAAGGGAAATCTGTCCGGGATTAACGGCATTATGCGCCCTGGTATTGTGCACAGGATCGACAAGGACACGACCGGCGCGCTTCTTATCTGTAAGACGGATACGTGCCACCGCATTCTCGCAGAACAGCTTAAGGTACACAGCATCACAAGAAAATACCGCGCAGTCGTACAGGGGAATTTAAAAGACGATGAGGGAACCATTGAAGGACCTGTCGGACGCCACCCTGCAGACAGAAAGAAGATGGCGATCAATTATAAAAACGGAAAAGAGGCGGTTACTCATTACCGTGTTCTGGAACGTTTCGGAAACGCTACTTATATTGAGTGCCAGCTTGAAACAGGCAGGACGCACCAGATCCGCGTGCATATGGCAAGCATTGGGCACCCTCTTCTGGGGGATATGACGTACGGTTCTTCAAAAAATCCTTATCATTTACAGGGCCAGGCGCTTCATGCAATGGTTATTGGATTTTTACACCCTGTCACAAATACGTACATGGAATTTACGGCACCTTTGCCAGAATATTTCCTGAAATTATTAGAAAAATTACGAAAATAGTTGCCATTTCCCGGGAAAATATAGTATAATAATAATAATATGAATTTTTCAGTGAAGGGAGTGGCAGTTATGAACACAACAAGTTCAGTTATTACAATAGGACGTCAGTATGGAAGCGCAGGCAGACAGATCGGTCAGGAGGTAGCAAAATATTTTGGTATCAAATGTTACGATAAAGAACTTCTGGAACATGCGGCAAATGACAGCGGTATCTGTAAGGAATTATTTGAAAATCATGATGAAAAACCTACAAACAGCTTTCTGTATTCACTTGTAATGGATACATATTCTTTTGGATATTCCTCCGCAGGATTTACAGATATGCCTATGAACCATAAAGTATTTCTGGCACAGTTTGATGCGATCAAAAAACTTGCCTCAGAAGGTCCATGTGTAATGGTAGGAAGATGTGCAGATTATGCCCTTGCCGACAATCCCAACTGCTTCAGCGTATTTATCCATGCAGATATGGAATGGAGAATCCGCCGTATTTCCGGAAAATACAGCAAGAACGCAAAAGAAGCCAAGGATATGATCACAAAGACAGACAAGAGCCGTTCCAGCTATTATAATTATTATACCAATAAAAAATGGGGCGCAGCTTCCGGATACAGCCTTTGCATTGACAGCAGCAGGCTGGGAGTAGAGGGAACCGCACGTGCCATTATAGAAGCAGTCCGTATTTTTGATTCACTGAAGGAAAAATAAAATAACGTGATTTTTAAAGAAGGGGATTCTCATTTCGAGAATCCCCTGTCCCATCCTTTGATATTTCCATTTAAAATTGCTGTAAACATACGCTCCTTTACCCCCGGGTTATCCTGGTTTAACTGGTGAAGGAGATTTTTTATATATTCCCTTTTTGTATTTCCATCAGCAGGACACTTGTTTTTTACGACGGGAAGGTCGTATTTATTCTGAAAACCGATGACATCTTTTTCTTCCATGAAAAGGAGCGGACGGATTAACGTAAGCCCCATGCGGTCCCAGTATGTAACGGGAGAGAAGGTATGGAATCGTCCCTCATAAATCAGGGACATAAGCATGGTTTCCATCACATCATCCTTATGATGACCATAGGCTACTTTATTGCAGCCAAGTTCTTTTGCCACTTCATTTAGAGCGCCCTTTCTCATTTTGGAGCAGAGAGAACAGGGATTGCTTTCTTTCCGGTCCTCAAATATGATTTTATAGATTTCGGTGGGAATGGGGGTATAATGAATTCCAAGTTCATCACACAGCTTCTGGATCGGTTCCATAGATACGCCCTCAAAACCCAGGTCTACAGTAATAGCTTCAATGGTAAAAGACTGGGGATAGAAGCGTTTGAGCCCGTGAAGGGCATAGAGGAGCGTAAGGCTGTCTTTTCCACCGGAAACGCCAACTGCAATCTTATCCCCTTCCTGTATCATCTGGAATTCGTCCACAGCTTTTCTTGTCACACTTAATAACTGCTGTAATTTCATATATAAGTATATCCTTTCTTATAGTGCTCTTTCTTATGATGGTATATTTGTCTGTAAATCAGTACGGAGCTATTATATCCTGTTTCCGGGCTCTCCGCAACACAAAACAGCAGAAAAAATATTGACACATTTTCACAGAGATGTGTTATAATGATAGGAAATTGGGCAGTAAAGACTGTCACTGAAAGAATGAATGGAGGAGTTTATGAAATATCGTTGGGACAACCGTTATCTGCACTGGGGGGTAACCGCCTTTCTTGTCATTGCCGCAAGTATGCTGTTTTATTACGGGATTTTCCATATGAACACCCTTCTTGCAGGAATTAAAACATTTCTGGGGATCATGGCGCCGATCATCTACGGAATTGCCATTGCTTATCTTTTAAGCGCTGTTGTAAATTTTCTTGAGAAATCTGTTGTCTATCCCCTTATGACAAAAGCAGGAGTGAAACTTGAAAAAAGAGGGCAGCGAATTACACGGTGGATTTGCGTTATATCCTCCCTTCTTTTTCTTCTTGTCGTAATTTATGCTCTTGTGATGATGATTCTTCCGCAGCTTATCCGGAGCATCATGAACATCATTTACAGCTTTCCAAGCTACGTGACTGTAGTGGAGCAGTGGCTTAACTCTTTTATAGAGAAAGGCTGGGATATGGACGCAGATACCATTAATATGTTAAATCAGTATTCTGCGCAGGCACAGGATTATCTCACAACCAACATTCTGCCGCAGATGCAGAATATGTTAAAGAATATTTCCGCAGGAATTTTTGACGTGGTTCTGTTTTTGAAAAACTTTTTGATCGGATCCATTGTTTCTTTGTACGTTCTTGCAGACAAAGAGCGCTTTGTGGCAAAGAGCAAGATGTTTGTCTATGCAATCATGCCGGAAAAATGGGCAAACACGACCATTTATGCCATGCGCTTTACTCACAAGACTTTCGGCGGGTTCATCAGCGGAAAAATTCTGGATTCCGCAATCATCGGCGTTCTCTGTTATATTGGAACAACGCTTATGGATATGCCGTATGCCATTTTGATCAGCGTGATCGTAGGCGTGACAAATGTCATTCCATTTTTCGGTCCATATCTGGGAGCTATTCCCTGTATTTTGCTGATCCTCTTTATCGATCCTTTGAAGAGTCTGTATTTTGCGCTGTTTATCCTTGTCCTTCAGCAATTTGACGGAAATATCCTTGGTCCGAAAATCCTGGGAGATTCCACAGGTCTTTCCAGCTTTATGGTTATTGTTGCCATTATGATAGGAGGGGGACTGTTCGGCATTCCGGGTATGATCATAGGTGTTCCTGTATGTGCAGTTATTTATGCAGCTATATGGAATCTTATCGGTCACTCCCTGAAGGGAAAGGAGATGCCGGAAGCAGAAGAGGAGTATCTGGAAATCGACTGTCTGGATCCGGAAACAAGAAAACCCCTTCCTCTGAAAAAAGAAGAAAAACCGGTGAAAGAGAAACAGGAGCCGGACGGATTTTTTGTAAAGCTCTGGAATGCGCTTGTTAAATTTCTTCTTGCACTGTGGATGATCTTAAAAGAAAATATCAAGAAACTGATTGACAGGGTCAAAAAAGGAGGCAAAAATTGAAACTTGTAATACAGCGTGTCAATCACGCAGAGGTAAAAGTAAATGGAGAGGTGACAGGAAGCATTAACAAGGGCTTCCTGGTCCTTCTTGGAGTGGGAAAAGAGGACACAAAAGAGACTGCCGATAAATATCTGAAAAAGATGCTCGGACTTCGTATTTTTGAAGATGAAGCAGGAAAAACAAATTTGTCCCTTGCAGACGTAAACGGCGAACTTTTAATTGTTTCTCAGTTTACATTATATGCAAATTGTAAAAAGGGAAATCGTCCAAGTTTTATTGAAGCCGGCGCTCCGGATCAGGCAAATGAGCTTTATGAATATATGATCGCTCAGGCGAAAAAATCGATCCCTGTTGTGCAGCATGGAATTTTCGGCGCAGACATGAAAGTTTCCCTTGAAAACGACGGTCCGTTTACCATAATTCTGGATGAATCCATTCTTTAAGAATTGGACATCCGGATACAGATACATCTATACGACAAACCATAGTTTTTCAAATAGATATACATAAATAAAAAGGAGGCTGCTTCTTATGATGGATTATTTAGATAAAAAAGTAACTTATAAGGAACAAAATGATATTCAAAATACATTAAAGCTCCGCGAAGTTTTAAGTACACTTCCTGATTTCTGCAGGGATTATTTCCGCGCTATCGATACAACGACCACAACAAAAACAAGAATTTCCTATGCGTATGACATTCGTATTTTTTTTCAGTTTCTTCTTGATACAAATCCTGCGTTTAAAGACCGTACCCTCCGGGACTTCAAGGTTGATGTTCTGGATCAGATCAAGGCTGTCGATCTTGAGGAATACATGGAATATTTGAAGGTTTATCAGTCTAAAGATAAAACGGAAACAAACGGCGAACGCGGATTAAAAAGAAAGATTTCCGCTCTTCGAAGCTTTTATGCTTATTATTATAAACGGGAACTGATCCATACCAATCCCACGGTTTTAATCGATGTTCCCAAGATCCACCAGAAAACCATTGTCCGCCTGGATACGGACGAGGTTGCCATGCTCCTTGATTATATCGAACACTGCGGAGAGTCTTTAAGCGGTCAGAAACGCGTGTATTATGAGAAAACAAAGGAACGGGACCTTGCCCTTGTAACTCTTCTTTTAGGCACGGGAATCCGCGTTTCCGAGTGTGTGGGGCTTGATATAGAAGATGTGGATTTTAAAAATAACGGGATCCGCGTGACGCGAAAAGGCGGAAATGAAATGATCGTGTATTTTGGCGATGAGGTTGCAAAAGCGCTTAAAAATTATCTTGAAGTGCGAAGCGGGATCACTCCCATAGCCGGACATGAGCACGCTCTCTTCTATTCTACCCAGCGCCGCAGAATGGGCGTACAGGCAGTAGAAAATCTTGTAAAGAAATATGCAAGAGAAATTACAACTACAAAGAAAATTACGCCGCACAAGCTTCGCAGTACCTACGGTACCGCCCTTTATCAGGAAACAGGGGATATTTATCTCGTTGCAGATGTTCTGGGGCACAGAGACGTAAATACGACGAAAAAGCACTATGCCGCCATTGACGACGACAGAAGAAGAAAGGCAGCCACTGCGGATTTATCTGG
>OCAM01000546.1_pt1 | contig 33235 bp, 13 predicted proteins | sample 1538281 | NCBI WGS metagenome assembly OCAM01 (sample SAMEA2580273, study PRJEB22360) | human gut metagenome | biome: human gut; feature: human-associated habitat; material: faeces | place: Denmark | collected 2008/2010 | reverse complement strand
CTTTAAATATTCTCCTTAAATATATTTTTCCATCTTTATATATTTCAAATGTTGGTGCTTCTATTATTCTTCCTGCTGAATCTTTTATGTGTAATCTACTTTTTGCGGAATATACTTCTGCTTTAAATTCTTCTGCTGTTACTTCTGGTTTTATGTATTTGTTTTCTTGACCACCTTCCTCGTCGTTTTCTGGCAGTTGCTCTTCTTGTTTGTCTTCGCTTGGTGTTGTTTCGTTTTCTATGTTTGTTTCTTTTGGGTTTTCAGTTGTGTCTTCTTTGATTATTTCTTCTTGTGAATTTTCTACATCATTTTTTGCATTTTCTATTATTTCTAAACGTGTTAATAATTCTTCGTAATTATATATTCTATCCACTTTTTGAGTACTTAAATTATTTGTTGCGTTATCTTCTATATTTTTTATTGTTACTTGTGAATTGTAGTCTATATCATTTATTTTATTAAATATTAATGTGTTGTTTTGAATTACATAATATTTTATTTCGTTTTCTTCAAATACTATTAAGCTATTTACTGGCACTACATACTCATTTGCTGTTGTGTTTATTTTTATCTCTTTTAAATTTATATATATTCCTTCTTCTGTTTTAGCAAATATATATTCTTTACTATCTGCTCTTTCTAAACTATTTCCATTGTATACTTTTCCATCTGCTATGCTTATGTTTGGATATCCTGCTACTTTTTCAAAATCTTTACTTATTAAAGTTATATCCTGACTTAAATTATATATTGTATTTTTATCGTTTATATATATTGGATAACTTAGGTCTATTTCTGTTTTTTCTTTATTTCCTATAAAATATGTTCCTAATTTTTTAAATATCGTCCCTTGCTCTTCTATTTTTGCTAAGTCTATATTTTTGTCATTGTCGTTTGCATTGCTGTTTTGTGTATCGCTAGCTTCACTATGTTTAGAAGCGCCAAGCAAATTTTCTGTTATTTCTTTACCTTTTACTGCATATCCTTCGTATTTAAAATTCATTATTGGACTATATTTTAAGAATATGAAATATATTAGGCTTATTGCTGTTATTATTGCCATTAACCCTATTATTAAAAATTGTGGTTTTATTTCTATGTTATTAATTTTAACTTTTAAATTTTCTTTTTTTACTATTTTTTGTGTTGCAGTCTTTTTAGACATTTTGCTTTTATTAAATTTATTCATTACGCTACACCTCCTTGTCTTTCTAATTCATTTAGTAATTTCAAGTTGGTGTAACTATTGCTTAATACTTTTCCTGTTGGAAATATTTTTAAACAACGAGAAAAACAGCCTATTTCCTGCACCATACTTTTTACTTCGTATAGTGCTATACATAGCCTGTTTTTCACGCAATATAGAGTAGCCTCGTTTGCTACTCTTTCTATTTTTCTAAACGTACCTGTGTGTGTGTGTGTGTGTGTGTACAGCGCCAAGGCTTACACGATTTGCTCTTTCTAGCATTTTCTCTAACCTCTCTTTTTTCTGTTTACTCTTTATCAAATTTTTCGAATAATTTTATTATGGGAATATTCGAAATATTAATATTTATTTTTAGTTTGCACAAATATATTCTATCTTTGTATTTTCAAAATATATTTTACTCTATCTTATATAACATTTGTCAAATTGTAAATCTTTAATCCAAGTAATAATTGCAAAAAAAGACTGTACCTTTTACGCACAGTCTTTTTACACATACTTATTTACATTTATATAACATTTTACTTTTCTATTATTAGTCCATCTATACAATAATTATATATAAATTCTTTTATTTTTCCTTTTTCTCCTGTAGTATAATAATTTGAAAGTAATTCCATAAATTCTTTTAATTTGTTATCTGGAATTTTTATAATTCCACAACCTTTTTCTATCATAATCTTATTTGCACAAATTATACTTGTTCTTTTGTTTCCATCCCAAAATAATTGTGACCTCATACCATATAGCATATATTCTATACTTCTTTCAGTTGTGTTTTCTATGTTTAATATCTCTTCAATATTTTCAGTAACATTTTTTAGTTGTGGAATTTCTGGAATATATTCTGTTCCAGTTATTTCCACTTTTCCGATTTCTTAATTTTCCCCAATCTAAGCTTTCATTCCTTGCAACAAAACCATTTATTTTGCAAATAAATTCTAAATCAAATTTTTCTTCAATATTATTTATTACATAATGCCATGCATCTCTTAAATTTAAAACACATTGGATTTCATCTATTTTTAAACTTGTTATATTTATTCCTTCTAGTATTGTTTTAGTTTCGGGGAAAGTTATGTTTATTCCTTCTACTCTTGCATTAGAATATACATTATCTACAATATTTCTCTTAGCCAAAAATATATTTTGCTCTAAAGTTAAATTATATTTATCTTTCATTTTCTTTTCCTCTCACTTTTTTATATAGCCAATTATAACATATTTTAAAATTTATTAAAAGTAAATTAAGATATTATTAAATTCATTTTTGTAAAAAATACAAAGCTAGCATTATGAAATACTAGCTTTAACACACACTTAATTTATCTTTTCTTCATTGCAAATAATATTATTACTACTCCTATTATGCTTAATGCTATCCATACTATTCCCATTTTCGTATTTGTAGCTTTTCCTTCGCTAGCATAATATTCTTTTAAATTATTTGCTTCTATTTTTTCGTTTTCGCTTATCACCTCCACTTTTTTTGTATCTAATAACTCTTCTTCTTGGTAAATTTGGTAATCATCTTTTTCTTTATTATATATACTTATATATTTTTTCTCTTTTAAAGAGTTATTAGTTTCATTGTTTTCTTCTACTTCTTCGGATATTTCCGAATCTTGAATTGTGCTTTCATTTTTTATATTAATTGCATTATTTTCTCTATCTATGCCACCTTCTAATATATTTACATTACTATTTTGCAATTGCAAAGTTTCTTCTACTGGTGCTTCTTCTAATTTATTTTGTAATTTTATGCTCTCTTTGTATTTATTTTGCATATTATTATTGTTTTTATCTTCACCCATAAAATTACCTATTTCTGATGTTTTTTCTTTTATATATTCCCAAACTCCAATGTCATTAGAGTTTTCTAATTCGCTAGAATTTATTAACTCTCCTGTTTGATAGTTGAATCTTAGTGTATCTCCATTTTTGTATACAACTTCTATTTCGTATTTGTGCAGATTTTTTTCATTATCACTATTTTCACTATCCTCGCCCAAATTATCGTTTAAATTATTTCCTATACTTTTAATGTCTTTGTTTACAAAATTTTCTGGATAATTTAATGGTTCTTTTAAGTCGTATATTTTTCCATCTGAACCTAGTACTGTTTCATATTCTTTTCCATTGTAATTATCCAATATTAAATTGTTTGCTACTGGTGTTACTACTTCTTTACTATAATCGCTACCATTTTGTTCTTCTTTACTAAGTTTTTGGTAATTTGCAGTACTATTTAAGATTGCTGGTACTGCATATAGTTTGCCATTTTTTACATATAATTTGATACCATCTCTTCTCACACTACTTCCATCTTCTGCTTCTATCACAGAATATGTGCTATATGTTTTTATTGTTTTATTTTCGTATTTAAATGTATTTTCTTGAACTTCAATTTCCTCTAATTTATCATTTTCAGTATTTTGTATATATACTTCATTGCTAAAATTCTTAATTATATGTTCTGCATCTTTTGGTATTTCAATTCCCTCTTGGTTTGGTAATGTTGTGGTTTTTAAAATAGGATATTTGTTATTATTAAGTACCTCAAAGTTCCAATCATTTAAGAGCCATTTTAACTTATTTATATATGTTTCTTTTTTCTTTAAATCATTTTCTTCTAAATATTGATTCTCTCCTATAAATATTTCATTCTGTTTATTTGGATTTTTTCCATTTATGGTAGAATATTTATAGTAATATGTATCTATCAGCTTTAGGTTCTCCTTTGGCATATTTCCTATTCCAAGTGATACTGTACTAATATCTTCACTTATTAGATTTGTTTCTACATAATTTGAATAATATCTATTATATCCATCTGCATTATATATTTCTTTTGCAATTTCTCCTAGTATTCCTCCTACATATGTTCTTCCCTTTATGATTCCTCCTGCATAATATGTAAATTTAATATTACTTATTTTGTTAATGTTGTCCATTTGGCTGTTATCTAAAAATCCTATAATACCACCTACTGTATTTCCTGTAGCAAGTATATCAGAATTTGTATATGCCCTCCATATCGTTCCTTCTTCATATTTTCCACATATACCTCCTACATTAGAATATCCTTCTATATAATTATCTATAGAATTTACATATTCTATAGTTCCGATAAATTCCCGTTATACCTCCTACATTACTTCCTTTAGAAGTTATATTACTGTTTTTTACTTTTGCAAAATTTATATGATGTCCTCTTCCCGCTATTCCTCCTACATTTATGCTATTAGAACTATTTCCTTTTATTTGGCAATTTATTACTTCTGTACTTACAATAATACCACTGCCATCTCCTGCTATACCTCCTACATATTCATTGCCTAATATCTCTGATTTTTCTACCTTTACATTATCACTAATTTGTCCCCAACCAAGATATCCTACTACTCCACCAACTCTTTTATTTCCTGATATATTACAATTATATACATATCCGTTTTCTAATCCATTTGTTCTTTGTCCTCCTATTCCACCAACATTATCATTTGCCTTAATACTACTATTAGTAATTGTTATATTCTTTATATTTGTCAAATCTGAAATATATCCACATATGCCTCCTGCTAAATCTGCATATATACTTATGTTTATATTGTCTGCTACTATATTTTGTATCTCTCCATTAGCATATTGACCTGTTAATCCGCCTACATAATTAGCTGTGTTTGTAATAGTTATATCTTCTAATGTTATGTTTTTTATTTCTCCGTCATATGATCTACCTATACAACCAACTTTTTGTATTTTTTTGTTATTATCTATAATATTTATATTTTTAAAGTTAACATTATTTATTTTTCCCTTGTTTGCACCTATTACCCCAATATTACTTCTTTGTTTATCTATATTATTTGTTATTTGAATATTTTCAAAATTAATGTTCTCTAAATTACCATTTAATTCACTTATTAAACCAAAATTTGATGTATTCCCAACATTTAATTTTATATTTTTAATGGTATGCATATTCCCTTCCGTTATAAGTGAACCAATTTTTAAATTATAGTTTATGTTTTCTTTTCCATTAAAATCTAAATCAGTTAACAGTCTATAATTTTCATAACTATCTTTATCTATATTTCTCCAATCTTCATATTTATTTATTTCTTTATAAAAAGCTTCTTGTATTAGGTAATATACATCTTGCGTTTTTGTTTTCTCATCTTCTATATATTCAATTTCTGTAATCTGGTAATTATCATAATATTTTGTTGGTATTCCCACTAGTTCTATATAAGTTATTCCATTAAAATTACGTTTTTGTTTAAACTCTATATTCATATTTTCTATTTTTAAATTCTTTATTTCTAGATTCTTTAAATTTTCTATTTCTAATCTTATATTTAACTTATTACCCTCTTCTATTAACGTGTTCACTTTTTGTATATATAAACTATTTTTCTTTATATATATCGGCTCTTGATTTGGTAATAAATCTGTTTTTTCTTCATTTTTTAATAATGGTAATTTATTTTCTAAATCTTCATATATATAATTGTCATCCCAATTTAATATTTCTTTATATGTTTTTATATTTTGCAATTGACTTGCAGTTAATTTGTTATTATATTCATTTATCTCTTCTCCGTTAATTCTATTTTCGGAATATATATATATATTCTCTCCACTTATATTAATTGTATTTCCACTTATTACACCAGTGTTACTTATCTCTTTTTTGTTTACTATATCACCAATATAAATAATATTTTTAAATTCATCAAAACCACTAACACTACCTGTATTCCCATTTAGTCCACCAACATAACTACTATTAGATAAAATATTAATATCTACAAGGCTGTTCTCCATATTTGCCATACCATATCCACTAATTCCACCTACTAAATATGCATTAGAATTAATTTTACCACTTATTATAACATTTTTTATTTTTGACCCCGACAGTTGTCCAACGAATCCTCCTATTTTGTCTTCCATACCAGTTGAATTTGATTTAATCTCTATGTTATTCATATATATATTATTGGCAGTCATATTACCTTCTCCTATTAATCCTCCTAATATATGAGTTCCTTCTGCATTTATATTTAATTTATTATATGTAACATTTTTTATAAAAAGATCTTCTCCATGTGCACATAAGCCTCCAATTAGGCAATTACCCTTACACTTTATATTTACATCCTCTATATTTACATTCTCTATTGTAGCTTTTCTAGCGTCTCCTATTAATCCTCTATAATAACCATTTTCATTTAAATTATAATTTTTTATATTTATATTTCTTAGTACTGCATAATTTTTCATTTCACTAAAAAGTGGATATGAAGAATGCATATTCTTTATAGTATGTCCCATTCCATCTAATATTCCATAAAATGATATGTTTGCATAGTTCTTAAAATCTGCATTTTTAAAATCTAAATTTGCCATTAGCTTGTAATTTTCACTGCTATTTTTCTTTATTTCGTACCAATCTTCTATTGTATATATTTCATTATATAAATGCAAATTAATTGGTACCTCGCCTTCATTATATTCTTTTGTATATTCTAAATTAAATGCTCCTTTAGTTGTAAATCTTAGTATAGAGTATTTTGATACACATTGTATTGGATTAGCTAAATTTACTATTAATTCACTTTTCCCATTTGCATATTCTTGGCTTTCTATTTTACAGTCTAAATTTTTTACTTTTATATCTTTTACTTCTTCACCACTTGGGTTATACATACTTATTTTTACTTTTGCAGTTCTATTGGTTTGTTCTAACGTTTCTGCAAATAAAATTTCTGGTAAATCTGCATCTGTTATTTCTGGAAGAGGTATATATTCTTGCCTTGGCATACAATCATTTAATTTCAGCTGAGGATAATATCCAAAATTCACCAGTTCGTTCACTTCCCAGTTATTATTATTCAATATATTATTTTGGAAGTTTATATCCCATAACGCTTTATTAGTTATTTTTTTATCTACTGTTCCTTTAAAAGTTTTTTCATTTATATAATAGCTATTATTAACTTCCCCTTTTCCATCTCCTACATTTGAATTACCTTCTATATTATAGATATTTCCAATTCCAACTTTGTATATGTTTTCTACTTTTCCTAAAATGTTTGTGCTTACCATTGTAGTTGCTGAACTACTAAATTTATCAATTTCCTCTGTTTCTAAAGACACTAGCTGGTATATATTTCTTATAACTCCAAATTTATTATCTTGTACTAAAGTAGCTCCACTTGTATTACCAAATATTTGTATGTTTTTACCATAAATATATCCATTTTCCATTATCCCTCTATTATACTGAGTAATTGCAAAATAATTTTTTATATAAATTGGTTTTTTAAAATTTATAATAAAACTATTTATTTTTCCATAATTGTATTGCCCTAATATATAAGCATCTCTATTGTTGTTTTTTATGCTCTCTTCTATGCTTACATATACATTAGAAATTGTTCCATAATTATGACCGAATACCCCAAAAATACTACCTAATAAAGTATTAGTCGAATATATTTTTAATACTAAGTTTTCTATCTTTCCTTTTTTCCCTATTTTTGGAAATAAAAAATCCCACCTTACACCTTCAAAACTTTTTTTATGTATTGTGTGTCCATTAAAGTTTATTGTTCCTTGAAACTCTTCTTCAGTATTTGTTCTAATAACTACATTAGAGCTGTAACTTCTAGCATCTAAATCATTTAGAATTATATAATTTCCTTCTTTTTGAATATTTTTATATTCTTCTATATTACTAATTCCTAATATTTCTCCATTTTTTGTATTAAATTCAAATGTTGATATTACATAATCTCTTAGCCTCATTTTTACTACTAGCTCTAATTTATATTCATAATTTTCTTTTATATTTAGTTCTTTTTCGGCATTTTCTATTTTATTATTTTCTGGAAAATCTTCATATTTTTTAGTATCTATTAACTTTCCATCTTCATATATCTTTATATAATAATCATTTGTAATTATTTCATCTCGTTTATCTTCCAAGTTTACTAAAACTTTGCTTTCTACATTATATTTATATTCTTCATAATTTGTCTTTGTATTTCCTAATTCTATTTGTAAATCCTTTATATACGCATATTCATCTAATTCCTTTGCGCTCATAAAAAAACCTACATAACCTGGATCCTTTACTATTAATGTTTGTTTGTATTCTTTAAATTCTTCATTATTATATCCTTTTAATTTTTGTACATTGGTTCCATTTTTACTATTTTGTAGTCCAAAATAATTTAAATTTGATTTAAGTTTAAATGATATAGTTACTGTTTGTCCAATGTATTCTTCTAAGTTATACACATAAAATCTATTAGTAAATCTCTGATTTACACCTATCTTTAATGTATTTGTTTCATTATCATATTCTTTATATTCTTTTATGTTACTTCCTACAAATTCTGTATACCACTTAATTTTAGAACTTGGGTCTACTAGGTTCTTTCCCGTTGTTTTCTTTAACATACTTTTTAAATCGATCTTTCCTGTAATTCCTTCTTCTGTTAATATATCGATTTCTTTTAATAAATAATTTCTTTTGTATGTTGCGTCTGTATGACCTTCGTTGTATTCGTCTGCGAAGAATTTTAATGTGTATGTTTTGTTTTCCTCTAATTTGTTATATGTTTTTCTTAACCAGTCTTTATTTGTTTTTATCTCACTTGTTTCAACTAATGTATTCTTTTCGTCTCTTAGTTCCATTCGTACTTTATTGTTTAAAATTGCATTATCTTTATCTTCTATTCTTACATCTAAGTCTATTAAGTCTTTCGTTACAAATTTATTTTGTATTTCTACTTTTGCTGGTGCTTTTACTGTCGTAAAGCTTTGGTAATTGTATGTCACTGGTGCACTCTCTTCTTTTGTTCCTGGTTTTACTTTACTTGTTATTTTTATTTCGTATGTTGTGTTAGATACTAAATTTTCATATGTTTTCTCTAGCTTTTGTCCTGATTTTAACGTTTGAAGTTCTTCGTCTTGTATTTCTGTTGTTTTTGCTACTTTTCCTGTATTTTTATTTATTAATTCTACTTTTATAGAATTTAGTATTTGTATTAATCGTTTATCTGTTCTTTCTTCATCTATTTCATATGATAATGTTGCTTTATCTGTTGTTATATCTTCCCCCTCTACTTTTAGTTCTACAGAACCTAGTGTTGATAATGGTTGTGTTGCAAATACTAAATCACCTATTTCTACTTGTTTCTGCATTCCTTTGTTATTGTTCAAGTCGTAGTCTGCATATATTTTTAAGCTGTAATATTGGTTAGAGTCTAAATCGTCTAATTTTATTTCTTTTTGGTTTTGTGACAATCTTTCTTCTTTTTCTATTTCTCCATTTGGTTTTCTTACTATATATTTGTAGTTTTCCAAATCTACATTGTCTTTATTAGCTAATTTTATTCCTAATGTTACACTTACAATATCTTGCTCTTTTATTTTTATTGTTACTTTTGGCTCTTGCTTTGATGTTCTTGTTTTTCCTTTATTGTTTTCTACTTTTAATTCTTTGCCTTTTTTGTCATAGAATTTTAACTCATATTCTATTTTTTCGTTAGACTTTAGCCCTTCTGAACTTTCTATTGTTATTTCTTTTCCTGCTAATAATTCATTTAATTTGTTATTTTTTAGAACTGTTTTAATACTTCCTGTTTTTAATTCTACTGTATCTATTCCTTTTATTACTTCATTGTGTAAATCAGATATTATCTTTACATTTTTTATTTGAATTTTGTTATTATATATTTCTCCTTCTTCCTTAGCTAAGGTTATTGCTCCTAAAGCTTCATATCCTTTTGTTTTGACTGTTCCTTTAAAGAATGTGTTTTCTATTTTTTTGTCTTCTTCATTTTTGTATATATATTTTCCTATTATTTCGTACTCTGTATCTGCGTCTAATCCTGTTACTATTATTTCGCCAGCTTGTGTATATGTTCTTCTTAAATATATTTTTCCATCTTTATATATTTCAAAGGTTGGGGCTTCTATTATTCTTGCTGTTGGATCTTTTATTGTTAGTGTGCTTTTTGCTGAGTATACCTCTGCTGTAAATTCTTCTGCTGTTACTTCTGGTTTTATGTATTTTTTTTCTTGGTTGCCTTGCTCGTTGTTTTCTTGTTCTAGTTCTTGTTGTGGTTCTTCTTGCTTGTCTTCGCTTGGTGTTGTTTCGTTTTCTTCTTTATCTTCTTTTTCTTGCTTATTTTCTTCTTGTTCTTTTGCAGTTGTGTCTTCTTTTTGTATTTCTTCGTTAGGTAACTTATCCGTATCTTTTCCTATTATTCCTAATCGAGTTAATAAATCTTCGTAATTGTATTGGTTATCCACTTTTTTTGTATTATCTTGTGACTTATTGTTTAAATTATTTTGAGAATTATCTTCTATGTTTTTTATTGTTACTTGAGAATTATAATCCACATCATTTATTTTGTTAAACAATAAAATATTATCTGCCAAGCTATAGTATTTTATTTCGTTCTCTTCAAATACTATTAAACTATTGGCTGGTATTACATATTCATTTGCTGTTGTATTTATTTTTATCTCTTTTAAATTTATATATATTCCTTCTTCTGTTTTGGCAAATATATATTCTTTACTATCTGCTCTTTCTAAACTATTTCCATTATATACTTTTCCATCTGTTATACTGATGTTTGGATATCCTGATATTTTTTCAAAGTTTTTACTTATTAGCATTATATCTTGACTTAAATTATATATTGTATTTTTATCGTTTATATATATTGGGTAATTTAAGTCTATTTCCATTTTTTCTTTATTCCCTATAAAATATGTTCCTAATTTTTTAAATATTGTTCCTTGTTCTTCTATTTTTGCTAAGTCTATGTTTTTTTCCGTATTATCACTTGAATCGCTATTTTGTGTATCACTTTTTTCAGTATTTTTAGAAGCTCCAAGTAAATTTTCTGTTATCTCTTTTCCTTTTATTGCATAACCTTCATATTTAAAATTCATTATTGGACTATATTTTAAAAATATCAAATATATTAAACTTATTACTGTTATTATTGCTACTAAACCTATTATTAGGAATTGCGGTTTTATTTCTAAACTGCTAAATCTCGCTTTTAGGTCTTTGCTTATCTTTTTCTTGCTTTTGCCATTTTCTAAGTTATTTGCATTATTAGTATTTCTTTTATCTCTGTTATTTTTACCAAATTCAAATCTTTTCATTATGCTACACCTCCTTGTTTTTCTAATTTATTTAATAATTTCAAGTTGGTGTAATTGCAAAAAATTTCTTTACAATCTGCATAATCTAGTTGTTGTAAAAACACTTTTTCTAAAAGAATTTTTAAACAACAAGAAAAACAGGCTATATCTAGCACTACATTTTTTCCTAAATATAGTACTACACATAACCTGCTTTTCACGCCAAATAGAGTAGCCTCGTTTGCTACCCTTTTTATTTTTCTAAACGTACTTGTGTGTGTGTGTGTGTGTGTGTACAGCGCCAAGGCTTACACGGTTCGCTTCGTTTTGCATTTCTTTACCCTCGCTTTTACTGTTTACTTTTAGTTCTAAAATCCGAATAATTTTAAAATGGGAATATTCAGATTTTTTCTTATTAAATCTCTCTTTTCACTTTATTCTATCTTATATAATTTATCTCATATTGTAAATATTGTCGTCCTTATCCTAGTACACAAAAAAGGCTGTACTCTTTACGCACAGCCACTTTACAGTTCATTATTTACATTTTTATAACATTTCATTTTCCTATTGTTTTATCTCATGTTCTACTTCATTTCTTAATTTTTCTATTTCTTCTGACTTTAAGTTTGTTACCTTTAATATTATTTCTTCATCTATTTTCTCTTGTAACATTTTTATTGCTACTTCTTTTTTGCCTTCTTTTACTCCTTCTTTTCTCCCTTCCTTCATTCCTTTTTTCATTCCCTTTTCCATTCCTGTTTCTTCTGCATAATGCATATTACTATTCCAATCTCTTTCCCATTTTTCTTTTAGGAATGCTAGTCTTTTCTCTGCTTCATCTCCTCTTAAGTATTCCCATTCTTGGTTTGCTTTTGCTATTTTTTCATTTTCTTTTACTGCCATTTCTACCTCCCCCTTTCTTTTATTACATATAAATTCTAACCATTGCCTTAATTTTTTGTTTCCTTTTTCTTTGCTTTTTAAAAATTTCGGTAATTCTATAAAATGTATTTCTAGTCGATCTGTTATTTTTTCGTTATTTTCATTATCTCTTATGGTTGCTATTGTATGATAATTTTCTTTTTTAAATATGTTATACATTAGTATGTTTATTGTTATTACCTTATTATTTAATTTATAGTCTTGTCCTCTTTTTAATCCTGTATAATATAGTCCTGCCCAATAGAATAGCGTTCTTTCTATCATGTTCTTCTCATCAACCATTTGCATTTCTATATCTACTGTTATATTCTCGTTTATTATTGCTCTTATATCTAGTATTCCTAACTTATCCTTTATATCTACTCTTTCTAGCTCTATTTCTTGCATTACTTCTACTTTTTCTATTGCTATTTCTAGTATACTTTCTAGCAAATCTTTTAGTATATCTTCATTTCCTTTTTTGCTGAATAATCTTTTAAATATGTAATCATTTGTAAGTTGTAACTCTACATTTTTTATCATTTTCCTCCTTCTATTTTACCAAATATTAATCTTTCGTTCAACTATATGGTAAAATTTAATTTATTTCTTAAGATATTACCTTTTTATATGTTGGAATTTTATAAAGAACTGAATTATTAAGAATTAAATCGTTGTTTAAAAATAAATTTAGACGTAATTATTGTGGACGCTATTAAATAATATCGATATTATTTTTTGCTAATTGTATATAGCTTTTTAAAATCTCGAAGTGCAAGTTTTAATATAACTTTAAACTCTAATAAAAAATGGGGGATTTTTTCGGTTTCAAATTTTTTTGATATCAAACACAAATAAAAAATTTCGTATAATATAAAATTAATTAGATCTAAAATAAATTTCATGATTAATAATATTCTTAGGTAATATCCTAAGTATTTATATTTAATCATGTTATACTACATTTTTCAATCTTTTTTCATCTTACTTTTTCGACAAATTCTGAAAAAACATACCTTATATTTCTCACAAAATATAAATTCTAAGACATTTAACCTTGTTGTATTGCAGGCTATTACTTCTTGCTAATATAAAAACCAAAAACGGGATTTTAAGTATTATCCCTTAAATCCCGTTTTCTGTATATGGTTGTAAATAGCTTAAGCCACGTATTAATAATTGCTCTTTTTCTGCTGTTTGTAATGAGTCAAAGCTCATGTTTATTGTGTACGTATCTGTTACAACTTTTGCTTCTTGACCATCTTGTATATCTATTACTTGATATTCGTCTTTTTCATAATTATATATTTCTATGCTTTGTTTATATCTTACTATTGCATATGATAATGGTGAGACTTCGTATGTTGTTCCATTAACTGTTATATTAGTTCTTTCTAAAAAGAAATATAAGTCTTGTCCATCATATAAAAATGCTTGGTCTAATTTTGTTTTGTTTGTTTCTACTGCTAAATTTGTTTCTAAATAAACATCACTATTTTCTTCTATAATATTTGAAAAATGGTTTATTCGGTACATCATCCCATTATTATGTGGAAATACTATTGCCATATCTTCTGGAAATATAACTTTATTTTCCTTTTCAGCATAATACACTGGTGTAGAGTCTAATGTTACTTTCTTATCTGTAGCTTTTAGCTCTGTAAGTCCCTCTTTCCTAGTAAATGTTAATTCCCCTTTGTATTCTACTTTTTGCCCAGAATACCATTGGAAAAAATTATGGCTTTCAGTTTTAGTACTGTTTAAGTTTGAAATTATTATTGATACAATAATAATTATTACTATTAATGCAGAAACAATTGATACTGTAATTATTGTATTTTTTCTTCTTTTCTTCTTTTCTAATAATTCTTCTTCTTTTTCTAGTTGTTCTTTTCTTTTTTTGCTTTCTTCACTTTCTTCTGGTTCATTAATGATAATTTCTTCTTTATCATCAAATTTTTCTACTGTAGAAGTATCTTCATTAGAAATTTCCTCTTTTTCTTTTTTCTTCTTTCCTTTTAATTTTGCAATACTTTCTTCTAGTTTTGCATTATTTTCTTTCGTTTTTTTCTTTTGTTTCACAGAAATCTCGCCTTTCTCTACTTCCTCTGGCTCCATTTTTATTGTCGTTTTTTCCTCTGCATTCTCTTCTGGAATTTCTTCTGAATCACTTTTCTTAGTTGATTTTGCCAGCTTTGGCTTAACTTCTGCTTGCTCTTCTTTTGAATCCACTTTTTTAGTTTCTTCTTTCGCTAGTTTAGAATCTGTTTCTTTAGTTTCTTCTTTTTCTAATTTAGAATCTGTTTCTTTAGTTTCCTCATCGTCCAGTTTAGCATCTGCTTTCTTACTCTCTGTTGTCTTCTTCACTGTTGTCTTCTTCGCTGTTGTCTTCTTTGTTGTTGTTTTCTTTGTTGTCGCTTTCTTCTTCACTGTCGTCTTCTTTTCGTCTGCTTTCTTGGCTTTTGATTCCTTTGTATCTGTTTTGTTTTCCTTTGTTTCTTTCAAATCTATTTTCTCTTCTTTTATCTTTTGATTTTCTTTCTCTTCTTTCATCAACCGTTCTCCTTTTATGGTTTGTAATAATATCTTCAAAATTCTTTAAGAAGAAATATGTTGCATATACTATTAAAAATACGATTAAACATATTTTTATTACAAGTACATATGGGTCATTGCTTTCCTCTATCATATAACTTGTTAGTATATTTATTAAATATAGCGCAATAATTTGTGCTACTGTACTTACTATTTCTAAAATTGCCTTTTTATAATTAAGTATTGCAAATATTATAGATGAAATAGCTATCATTAGTAAATATAATAATATATTTTTACTATATACACAAGCAGTAAATATTACTAAAAATGTTCGTATAAGAATTGATATAATCATTATAATTTGCTTATTACTAAGTCCCATAAACATTCCACTTAATATTACACTCTTTTTGTGTATATTAAATTTTTTTGTTACTAAATACATTATAAAACTTAATAATAATATTATTCCTAAAAATATTGGCAATACCCAAGCAACTTTGCTTAATTCATAAAGTATTGTATCTAACATTTTATTCCTCTTTTATAAATAATTTAAATTCATTATGTTTTAACATATAATATCCTATTATATTTGTTAACTTCACAAAATTATCTATAGAGATTATCTCTACATCTCCATTTATTTCTCCAATTACTGGCAAATAATCTTCCATAATACTTAAATTATACTTTTTACTCTTAATTTTTATTATAGAAACATTATCATATGTTTTTAACCCTTTTTGTATGTTTAAAATTTTCACTTTCATTTTGGCAACTTTGCCTGTTTGTTCATTTACTTTTTCATTATTCATGTAATGTACCTCTAAATAATAATTTACTTTCGTCTACATCATCATATTTTCCATTTAAAATATCTTCTACATCACAAAGTGTATCTTCTATATCTACCATTACACCTTTTATACCTGTGTAATTTTCAGAAACAAACATAGGTTGTGTAAAATAATTTCTTAACTTTCTAGAGCGGTAGAATATCATTCTGTCTTCCTCAGATAATTCGTCTATACCTAGAACTGCAATTATTTCTTCTAGCTCTTCATATCTAGACAAATATCTTAATGTTTCTTGTACTAAATCATAATGTTTTTGACCTACAATTTCTGCATCTACAGCTTTACTTGTAGTTTTAAAAACATTTATTGCTGGGTAAATACCCTTTTCTGCAACTTTACGGTCAAGAACTACTTGCCCGTCCATATGTGTTGTAACAGCTTGAACTGCTTCATCTGTTATATCATCTGCTGGTATATATATTGCTTGGAATGATGTTATAGATCCTTTGTCTGTAGAATTTATTCTTTCTTCTACATCTGTTACATCTGACACCATTGTTGTAGGATATCCATTTTCTATTGGAACTCTCTTCATTTCTGTTGATATTTCAGATTTTGCTTGAATAAAACGATATATGTTATCTATAAACACTAATACGTCTTGATTCTTTTCATCTCTTAAGTACTCTGCAAGTGTTAACCCACTATATACAGCTTTAGAACGTGAACATGGATTTTCACCCATTTGTCCAAAGACCATAGACATTTTGTCTAATAAGTCTGATTCTTCCATTTCTTCTATTAATTCTTGTCCTTCACGAGAACGTTCACCAACACCTATAAATACTGCGTTAGATTTTAATCTTTTGTAAACATTGTTTATAATTTCTTTTATTAAAACTGTTTTTCCAACTCCTGCCCCACCTAGAAGTCCCATTTTAAATCCTTTTTGAAGTGGTGCGAAAAAGTCTAAAGCTTTTATTCCTGTCCATAATGGCTCATTATTTATGTTTATTTCCTTAAAAGAAAGTTTTCTGTCATATACATTTCTTGTTCTTACAGATTTTAATTCTTTATGGTTTATTACATCTCCATATGGGCTGAATACTTTACCTAACATTGCATCAGAGTACTCTATTTTAAGTCCACCTTCTTCAAGTGTTACAGTTCCTCCTTTTTTTAGTCCTATAACTCTTTCAAAAGGTACTGTAGATGCAATATTATTATCTATTTGAACAACTTCAAACTTTCTTATACCTTCGTCGTCTTTGTATATTAATATATCATTAATTTTGACATTGTCACTAAATAATAATACTTTAACATTAAGTTCGGAAATACCAATTATTCTTCCTATTATTTCCTTTTCGTTAGTCATTATATCTACACCTTCCTACTATTCTTCCTTAAAATTTAAATTTGTAAAATTCTCTAAAACTTTTTTAAAGTTCTTATTTTTGATAATTTTTCTTTCTTTTCTTAAATTAACTTCTTCTAGTTCATCTAATTTTTTTAAAGATTCTTTTGTTATGGTTTGCCTCATAATATTTTCAGAAGCAAAACTATTTTCTGTTGCAATTTTTATTTCGTAAGATAAATATAGTACAATTATATTTCTTAATATACTATTTATATCTCCTTCTATTACAAAGTCTTCTAAGTGTCGCTTCTTAGTTTGCATTTCCTCTTCTTGCATACTTTCTAGTGGAAGTATTTTCTTTTTTCTTAGCTCTATTTTACTTATATTATAATAATGATTATAAATGATATTTACTTCACTATATTTTGCATTTAGCATTGCATCATACAAAATATCTTCTATCTCTCCTATCTTGCTTGGATACTCATCTTTCGTCATTGATAAAATTACATTTTGTTTTTCATTTGTAATTTTCTTTCCTATAATAATTTTGTCTATATTTTCATCTGCTTTTGCTAAGTCGTTTACATTTGTGTTAAAGTTACCACAAAATCCTAAATCATTTCCAATGTATACATTTAGAGGTTTGTATTCTTTATTTAACTTTAATATTTTTTTATCTAGTATTAAATTTCTGTTGTTTAGTATATTGTCTGCAAAATCTGAAATTTCCTTTTCGTATTCAAAATACTTTTCGGCATTTTTTCTTGCAGTATCTACTCTAAGTAAAGAATGAAAATTCATTACTTTTACTACATTTCTTATTTTCATTTAGCATCCTCACCTAACATTTTGAATCTTTCTTTTATTTCTTCTTGTGATAATGGAGAAAATTTATTTTGTCTTAATGCTTGTTCTATTGTTTTTCCCATTTTCATTTTCTCTCTTAATTCTTGACTCATTTCGTCCATATTCGCAAGTTCATACACTTCTTTTGTTTCTAAGTAACTTAAAAGTTTAAGTCTTACACTAGAGCCTAATTTTTTCATTTCATCTGTCTGTACTGCTCCTCCTAATCTTGAAACAGATACACCATAATTTATTGCTGGTTTTTGACCTTTTTTAAATTGTTTTTCAGATAATACAATTTGTCCATCTGTTATAGATATAATGTTTGTAGAAATATAATCTGTTATATCTCCACCTTTTGTTTCTACTATTGGAAGAATTGTTATAGATCCACCACATTTGTGTTGACATCCTTTTTCTAATAATCTTGAATGTAAGAAGAATATGTCTGCTGGATATGCCTCTCTTCCTGGTGCTTTGTTAGATATTAAGCTTATTTCTCTATAGCTTTCTGCATGACTTTTTAAATCGTCAATTACAACTACTACATCTTTCTTTTGCATCATGTATTCTTCTGCAATTGATAATCCTACATATGGTATTAAGCTTTGTACTGTTGTTTTATCATCATTTGTTGCTGCTACTATCATTGTATATGATAATGCATTTCTTCTTAACAATTCATTATATATTGTTTTTATTTCTTTTTTAGTTTTACCAACTGCTATATAAATACATATAATATCATTTTCGTTAGACTTTTCTTTCATTATTTTTCCTTGGTTTACTATAGTATCTAAAGCAATTTGGGTTTTTCCTGTCTTTTTGTCACCTATTATTAATTGCCTTTGCCCTCTACCTATTGGGTATATTAAGTCTATTCCAGCAATTCCTGTCATCATAGGTCTGTTTACAGGTGTTCTATCCATTATAGGTACTGTTGGCTTTTCTATATCTATATATTTAAATTTTTCGAATGCTCTTCCTGTTAATAAATCTATCCCGAATAAGTCTGTAACTCTACCTAAAGCCTCTTCTGCAAATATGGCTCTAAATCTTTCCCCTGTTGTATTTACAGTATCACCGATTTTTATTGGTTCATCTTCTTTTACAACAGCTACTATTACAGAATTCTCCTTTATTTCGTTAACATATCCCATTCCTTTTCCTCTTATTATTACTTTTTCATAATAAGCAACATTTTCAAGTCCAGATACTTCTATAATATAGTCTTTTAGCCTAATTACTTTTCCTGTATCAAATACATTTTTTTCTTCTTTAATCTTCTTTAATTTGTTTTCTACAAGATTGCTAATATGCTCGCCCATTTTTTCTCCTTTACTTTATATAGTTTGAACATTTTTGATGTTCTTTTATTTTTTTGTGAAAGCTTTTAAGAACATCCTTAAAAAGTTCACTTTTATATACTATAGTCATATAGTTTGTCTTTGTATTCTATAATAATACCTTTTGACATGTTCTTAAATAATTTTGTTTTTATTTTTGAACTTAGATAATCATAGTTTTTACTCTCTCTTCCAACATATACATATATTGTAGGAGATATTTTATCCATTCTTTCTTTTATTTTGTCTAACATTTCTAAAACATTAAAATTCTTTATTGTTTTTATTATTGGTTCTACGTAATCTTTATTTTCGCTATTTAATACACTTTCTACCAAAATTAATTGTTCTTCTGGTGTTAATGTTAATGACTCGTATATAGCATTTTGTGTAAACAATTCTTTAAATGATTGTAATTCTTTATATTCTTTGTCATCATCATTTTCATGTATTTTTATAAAGTCTTTTATAAGCTGTTCACTATCTACGTCAAATTCTTTGTTTAAACCTTTATAATTTTTAAAGAATCCAGATTCTCTAAATTCTGGTGTTGGAATGTCATATACAATTTTTTCTTCTGGTTTTGTATATGCTGGTATTTCGACAATCTCACCATTTTCTCCTTGTTCTTTAGCTTCGTTTAAACGCTTAATTTGTTCTGATAATATTTCTATTTCCTTTTCTTTTTCAGCTATTATATAGTCAAAATCTTCAAGTTTATCTAAAAAATATTTTTTTGTGCTACTATTTATTCTTTTTACTAAGTTTTTAAACATAAAGAATGTAAAGATAAACATTATTAAGACTACTATAATTGCTGGTATTATTAATTCCATAATTCTCACCTACTATACTGTTAAAGGATTGTAAAATAATAATAAAAATACGAATGCAAATAGTAGTAATAAGAATATTGCAACTACTATTAATATTGTCATTACTGAATGTACAATATCACTTTTAGTTTCTGGGTTTCTACCTACTGCTTCTGCAACTTTTGATCCTAATATTCCTATTCCTAAACCTAGTCCTAAGAATGTTAAACCTATCATCCATCCAATGCTGCTCATTGTTGCTACTAAAACTTGTTCCATTGTTTTCCACCTTCCTTTTAATAATTTCTATATTTTGCTTGAATATTTGTCTTTACTGGTGCTCCATCATGTGATGTTCCCTCTACTTGAAGAACTATTTCGCTTCCATAGTTTTCAAATGCAAGTACATTTGACCATCCATCTGCTTTTGCAGCCTCTGTTAGGTTTACAACTATATCGCTTTCTTTCATTCCATCAACATATAATGCAACTTTAGCATAGTCAAATGCATAGTTTTGGTCTAATTTTAAATTAAAGTATACCTTTTGTTTTCCTGCTAATACTTTTGTTATGTCTAATTTTGCATTTAGCCTTGTGGTTCTTACAGATAACACATCTTCTATTTGGTCTTCTATTTCGTTATCTGCTGTTATTTGTTTATATCCAAGTGTTATTTTATATTCTGTATTTGGCTCTAAATCTGTTAGCCTATATGTTGTAGCATTTTTGTCTAATGCTATCATATTTTCGTATCCAACTGCTTCTATAAATGCATATACTGTTTGGTATTTATTTTCTGGGTCTTGTACTGCATATTCTATGTCTATATAAGAAGATGTTGCTATTGCACCTCTTAATGAAACACTTTTCGCAAGTGGTGTTTTATTTGTGTTAGAATTTGTTATTCCTCCACCTTGTATTATACTTCCTCCATTATTTACACTTCCATTTTGGTTATTTTGTGTATTTTGGTTTCCGTTTACAGATCCTTCACCATTTTGCATATTTCCATTTGGACCCCATATGTTTTCGTTTTTATTGTTGTCTTTATCTTCTTGATTATCTTCATCATCTTTTGTATTTTCTTCGCCAGCCTCATTTGTGTTTTCTTCTTGCTCTTCTGGCTCTTTTTCTTTATATTCGTTAGAACTTCCTATTATTTTCTTTAAATCTATTTCGTTACTTCCTACTAATAATTTTTCGTTTGCAATATCAAACTTATAAGAACTTGTAGTAAGAACTATTGGATTTATTGTTTTTGCATAAATTTGGTTATTTAATATTAATGTATTTCCAGATTTATCTATTATTACATATAAATACTTTGATGTACTTATACTTCCAGATTCGTTTCTTATAGAATCGCTTATTAACAAATATTGTCTATCTGCAATTTTATAAAACTGGTCTCCAGAGTTATTTTTTATCTCTGTATCTTTTACATATTTTTCTACTTGTCCATCAAATAATACTTTAAATACTTCACCGTAAAGTGTTACTTTAGATTTCGTTTCGTTAAAGCTTACAACTTTTTTGTTTAGCTTATAAGTGCTTTTAGAATTATTTAAAGTTAAATAATAATTTCCATCCCATCTTTTGTTTATGGTTGCTTCTTCTTCTGTTTTTATTGGCACATAATCACTATCATATAATGTTATATTACTTTCTATTTTATATTGTTCTGGTTCATGTTTTAAGGCTAATCGTAGACTTGTAATTAATAATATGATTATTGTGATTATTATAATTGCAAAAAGTGCAAATCTTTTTTTATTTCCTGCTGCTAAAGCTCTCAAATTATTCACCCCTATTTTTTATTCTTAAGGAGGAATACCTCCTCCTTAAGTTTATTGTAACCTGTTTATCCGTTTACAAAAATATGCTCTATTCTGGCTGTGTCTACAATTTCACCATCTCTCATAAATTGCATTTCTACATAATATTTACCTTGTGTAGGTAAGTTTTTATTTAATGTAAAACTATAATATGTGTCTTTATCTACTTGTGACTGTATTTCTCTTGGTACAAAATCTTCTATATCACTTTGGTTATATCCACTTGTATTATAAATTGAATATTTTATTTGGTCTATTTGGTCTATTTTGTAACTGTTATAGAATAATAAGTCTATTTTGTTTGGCTCTGTAGAATTATTTGTTGATGTTACATTTCCTACAGAAATACCACTTTCATTTACTGGCTCTACTGTACGTGTATTTGAAGAATCATGTATATATGGTTCTTTACCATCGTTTGGATAGTCTAAGTCCATGTTTACTTCTATTGTATATTTCTGGTCTCTTGCTATATTCTTTAGTTCAAATACATTATTTGCATCATCTGTACTATATTCACCTTTATATTCTTCTGGTGTAATATCTTCACGGTTTTGATCATATATTTTTATAGTGTATTTATCTCCTACTACTATTCTGTCATTATCATACATTGTAACTTTAAATCTTATTCTATTTCCAATATCTGTTGTCCCATCATCATTTACTGTGTCTAGACGATATCCATCTATACCTACTAATGGTGAACTTAATGGTGATAAATAAAATTCTGCTTCTTTTGTTCCTAAGTCAATTTCTTTTTGTTCTTCACCATTTGTTATTACTGCAATTGGTGTTATAAATATTTTATATCTTGTTCCGAAAGTAAATATACTTCCTGGGTTTACATCTACAAATTCTTCCATTATTGCTTTTGGAAGGTCATCATCAAATTCTGCAACTTTTTCTTCATATGCACCTGTATCTGGATTTTGTCTATAAATTATGTGTCTTAATTTTTGAAATCCTAATACTTTATCTAGTGTATATGATACTTTTAAATCTTTATCTGCATAACTATTAGGGCTGTATTCTACTTTTATATTTTCTATATTTACATTTGCAAGTGTAGAGAAATAATAAAGTTTTCCTACTGTATCAAAATCTACATCATATAAGTATTTTTCTATAAATTCTTCTGCTTCACCTTTGTTGTTGTTTCGTATTTCTGCTCTAAATTTTAAGTAATAATATGTTTTTGGTTCTAAGCCATCTATTGTTATTTGCTTTTTAAAGTCTGCCAGAGGTATTGATACTTCTTTTATTTTTTCACTATTGTTTAAGTTTTCATCTGTTTTCCACAATTCTACAATTATGCTATTGTTTTTTATTTCCACTTTATTGTCTGGAATTATTTTTGCATTAACTTTAACTCTGTCTAACTCCTCTGTTATGTCTAATTCACTTGTACTACCTTGTTTTAGCAAGCTTATTCCTGGTATCATTAAGTTAAATTTAATTAAATTGCTTCCTTCTGCGGCTATTGCTGTTAGTCCTATTTCTTTTTGTAATACTACATCATTTTGATATGTATATCCTTTTTCTGAATAGCTTAACTCCAAGTTTGAATTTTTGTTATCTATAGGGTTTACTAAATTAAATGTTGTACCTTTTTCTGAGCTAATTCCATTAGTTCTATTATACATATTTTCACTTATAGTTGTTGTTGGAACTACGTTTCCTTCTTTATTTATAGCATAATAGTTTATATCCTCTCCAGATTTATAAGCTTTTTGATATGCTACATAGTCACTTTCTAAATCATAACCTGTAATTCCTGTATCATAATATGCTTCTACATCTACTTTTGTTTCTTCATCTAATAAATCTGAAATGTCATTAAAGCTTACTGTTAACATATTATTTCTTATTGTTTTTAAGTCTTTTTCTATTTTTATTGTTTGTGTTTTTGTATCTGTAAATGTTGCTTTAACTGCAACTATTTTAGAAAGCTTTTCTGGATCGCCAGAAATTGTTATGTTTACACTGTTTTCTTCAAGTTCTATCCTATATTTTAAGTCTTGTATATCTCTTTTTCCTTCAAAGTATTGGTAAGCTAAACCTATGTCTACTGCTTCACCTGTTTTAGATATCCTTTGCTTTGTTCTTATTTCAAAATTTCCTGCAACTAAATTTTCAAATGATACTTCTTCAAATAGATCTCCAGTATTTGGATTTATTGATTTTGTATCTTTCTTTATCGTTGTATTTATATATGCTGTTAGTTCATCTTTTTCTAGTGCATTATCTATGTCTAAAGATTTATATTTAAATTTAAATGCTTTGTCTGTAGATATTGAAGGATACATTATAATTCTTGGTTGTTGCTTATTTGGTTCTACTTCTTCAGATTTTAATGTTACATTATCACTTGGAAGTGGCCATTCGGTTTCTCCTTCACCATCATGGTTTAAATCTAACATCATTTTATATGTAAAATAATATTTATTTCCTCTTCTTGCTTCATCTACATCTTGAACATTATATTTTGTACCATCACCTACATTAAAGATTGCTGGTGGAATAACTCCATCTTCTCCTATTTCTATCTCTTGTGTTCCTACTACTTCATTTGTTGTAGAATCGTACATATTGTATATAATCTTTACAGCATAGTTTTGGTTATTATCATATTTAGCTTGTGCTTTATATCCTACTATTGTTTCTGCATTTAGTTCAGTTCTTGGTGAATCTACATCACGATTTCTAATAGGAGTTACAGTTATAGCTTTTTCTGGATCTGATGGTAAATCTGGAATAAATCCATTTGTTGTTACAACATAGTAGTCATATCCTAATCCTTCTATTAATGGTATTTTGTTTCCACCTGCATATGTGTAGTCATATGCGTTTAATACTTGTATTGTATATTTTTGGTCTTTGAAGTCTTTGTTTTCTGCTCCGAAAAATTCTGGAGTTATAGCTTTTACTTCATCATAATATTCTTCTTTTATTTTACTCTTATATGGGTCTTGAGCATATTCGTCTTTTATTTTTACATTTCTTATTGCTGTTCCTGGCATTGTTACTGTTCCATCACCATTTTGTATAGGTTGACCTGCATATATTCTAAATTCTAGATTTGAAAGAACATTTGCTTCCAGGTCTTGTAATGTTGGATCATCTGGGTTTACTGTGTCTATGCTTCCTGCATTTTCGCTATTCGCTTTTTTTAGATTAAATTTAATGTTAAATGTATTTTTAGTATCACTACTGTCTTGTATAAATGAACCCATTAATGCATCTGGTGTTAGTGTTTGTATTACTGCTCCCCCTATATAGCATTCGTCTATTGGATCATTATCGTCTTTTAAATCTATTGTTGTAAATATTCTAAATTTATATGTTTCATTACTTCTTAAGTCATTTATATCTATTGGTATTGTTAATCCACCTTGATATGAAAATTGTTTTGTATAACCTGTAGAATCTGTATATGTTATTAACATTTTATTTGTATCATCTGTTTTTATTGTATTGTTTGGATCTTCTATTATTAATTTTCCTTGAATTCTTTCAAATGTTATTGTTTCTTTTTCGAATCTAACTGTTGGGAATTCTACACCATCCATTTTCATAACATTACTGAATTCACTTTCATATTCTACTATTTTTTCATTGTCATTAAATATTGCTATTACTTTAAATGCGTATGGCACACCTCTTGACAATATTTTTTCGTCTACTTTTACTGTAATAGCTTCTTTACTTGCAATTTCTTTTTTATAAACAGGTTCTTCGTCTAAATCATTTCTTGTATCATATATTTCATATCTATATCCTTGTATACCATTATCTTGGTCTATAACATTTGTTATATTTAATCTGAATGTAGATTCTCTTTTATCTATTTCGTATTCTGGACCTACTATTTGTGGTTTGTTTTTTAATGTTTTAAATGTTTTTTCTTGTTCAAATCCATTAGATATAATTTGACCATTATATAGTACATTAGCTATTCTTATTTTATAGTCTGTATTAGAGTTAAGTCCTATAAATTCTGCTGTTTCTCCTGCTTGTGTTCCATTACCTACTTCTACTGTTTGTTCTACTGTTCCTGTTGGAGAGATTAATGACATTTCTGCACTTTTTACTTTTGAGTCTGGGTCTACTGATACTCTAAACTTTAAAGAATTGTTAGTAAACACATCTTTTTCATATCTTATTCCAACACTTTTTGTTCTAAATATTTTATACACAAAGTTTTTAGTATATGTTATTCCATCCACATCATATGCAGACTCTATTACTAATGTATAGTCTGTTTCTGGTGATAATGTTGAAACTGCTATGTCTATATTATATGTTCCTAGTGCCTCTTCTTTTGCATATACATTTTTACCTGTTGCATTGTCTAATATTTTTATATATGGTTCTCTTACAAGTCTTGCTTCATCATCTTGTATTGTAATTTGTGCATTTAAGCTTATAGAATCTACATCAAAGCTTTCTACTTTAAATACAGGTGCTACTAGTTCTGGTAAGTCTTTTACTTCTTCTTCTACAATTCCTCCAGAACCACCATTTTGTCCTTCTCCTGCATTTCCATCTTGAACATTGCCTTCAACATTTGTACCTGTTTGTGAATCTTGTCCATTTTGATTATTTGTTCCGTTACCATTTCCATTTTGATTATTTTGGTTTTGGTTATTTCCTATTTCTTCGTTGTCTACATTTTCTGTATCTATTTCATTTTGTAAAGATTCTTCTACTTTATTTTCTTTATATTTATCTTCTTTTGTTTCTTCTACAATTTCTACATTATCATCTGAATCTATTACCATATTTGCAAGGTTCATTTTTGTTTCGCCATTTTTATTTACAGCTTTACTTTGTAAGTTTATTTCTATATTTTCTGGCATTTTTATATTAACTTTGCTAGATATTGTTTGGTATATAATTTCTTGATTATATAGTTTTATTATTTGATTATCTAAATATTCTAATTCTATGTAGCCATTAATTTCTTTTGTAGTTCCATCATCAAATGTTACTGTCATGGCACTTCCCGCTATTAAATATTTAGTATCTGATATCTTCCAAATTAGGTTTTTAAATTGTAGTTTATTATTAAGATGATTTATATAATAATTTTCGCTTTGTTTTTTTACTATTTGGTTTGCAGCTATGCTGTAATATGTTATTGGGTCTTGATCTATATTAGCTAAATTAATTAGAACACCTTTTTTTAAACTACTTATCGCACCATTATTATAGTGAATAAAGTTATCTTTTGTTGTTGTAACCTCATCACCACTAGTATCTTTAAAAATAACTTTTTGGTTATTTTTAACTTTATACTCCTCATTTGCATTGAAATAATACTTATCTATTTTTTGAGTCTGTCCACTTGCACTTTGCAATATATAACCAGGCTCTTCAAAATTTTTCATATTTTCTTTTTGTACATTGTAAACATTATAAAATAATAATCCTGCTAGAATTACCCCAATGCTTACTATAAAAAATACATATTTTTTCATAGTTATGTCCTCTCCCATTTAATTTGTTCTATCAAAAAAATGTTATCACATAAAAAATCTCTTTTCAATATATATACTTTTCCATTTATTTACTTTAAAAAATTATTACTTCTATCCTACTACGGAAGGTTATTTTGGCGTTTTTTGTTTTCTTATTTTTTTATATATTAAATTATTATGACATTTTTAAATTTCGAATCGAGATTCGGGGACGTTCCTGGGATTCGGGGACGTTCCTTAAAATCCCGGTTTTAGTAATTTTATTACTATAAGTGTTTTTTTCAAGCTAAAGCGCCAAAAAATGAACTTTGAATGATATCTTCAAAGTTCATTTTGCTTAATTATTATTTCTTTTTTATTCTTTCATTTTTTTCCTTAAGTATTACTCTAAAGTCCTATTTTCTCTTTTGTTTCTTAGTTAGAACTACTGCATATCTTAAAGTTACTGTTTCTAATCCTATTAGTCCAACTAACACTAGTAATAACATTATAGGTATTTCTGCTCCTGTTTCCACACTTATGATTACATTTGCTTTTGATGTATTATCCTTATCATTGTTATCCACAAATCCTGGTACATTTCCTGTTTCTACTAATTTTACTTCATTAGCCTTTTCTCCCATATTTTCTCCAGTTTGTTCCCAGTTTAATAATACTGTATATTCTTTTGTTTCTCCAGCTCCTATTTCTGGTATTACCTTTATTAGTTTTCCTTCTTTTTCTTCCCAAGTTCCATCATTATTTGCAATTTTCATGCCTTCTGGGATATTTTCTTCTATTACCGCTGTTCCTGCTATTTCTCCTGTGTTCATTACCTTTATTTTGTATTCTACTTGTACACTTGTTTCTTCTGTTTTCTTTCTGTAAATTTCTACTTTTTCTAATTTTCCATTTGATATTTCTCTTCTCTCTCCATTAACTACTATTCCTGTTATTTGCTTTTCTACTCCTACATTAAATGTTCTAGCTTGATAATAGTAATATACATCTATTGTGTTATTTACTACCTTCTCACCTTTTTCATTTTCTACTATTTCTACTTTCATTTTTCCTTCTGCATTTTGTGGTAGTTCTGTTTCTATTAATGTGTAATATTCAAATTCTTTTGCTGTTGTTGTGTAATCATCGTCTTTTTGACCTTCTATTATTACTAAAGCTTGTTGTAGTTCACCTGTTTCTTGGTTTTTCTCTTCTAGTTCTTTTCCTGTTTCCTTTTCTACATAGTGTACAACTACTTTTGCTGGCTGATTATAGTAATAATTTACTACTATTTTTTCTTCTGTCATTGTTCCTTTTGCATTTTCTGGTAACTTACTATTTCCTTCCTCATCCTTTTCTACTAATTTGTAGCTTAAGAAATCTTTTGCTTTTATGTCATATTCGTCACCTACATGACCTTCATGAAGTATTGGTTCTTCTATGTCTTTGTTTGTTTTAATATCTATATGGTGTTCCACTACTCCTGCTGACTTTCTTGCATAATAGTATGTTACTATTGTTTTATTATTTGTTATTGTTCCAGTTTCGTCTGTTTCCACTACCATTGTTCCTTCTTTGTTACCTTCTACTTTTACTAGGTCGTACCCTTCAAAAGATTTTTCTTCGGTAGTGTATTTATCACCTTCATGTTTTGTGTTATCCACAATTTGTTCTGTTAATGGTTTATTTGTTAATACATCTATGTAATTTACTTCTAAAACTGCTTTCTTTATGTAATAGTAATTTACTGTAATTAGCTCTTCTCCCATTGTTCCTGTTGCATTCTCTGGAAGTTTTGTTTCTACTACATCATATCCTTCAAAATTTTTGCTTGGTATGTTATATTCTGTGCCTACTTGTACTTCATGTACTTCTGTTTCTAGCAATTTTCCTGTTATTTCGTCTATGTGGTTTTCTACTAGTCCTGAATATACTGGTTCATAATAGTAAATTAGTGTTTGCTCTTCTTTGCTTAAATTAATTGTTGTCTTTTCTGGGCTTTCTACTAATCTATACCCTAAGAAGTTCTTTGCATTTGTTACAAATTCATCTCCAACTAGTCCTTCTTTTACTGTTGGCTCTTCTAGGTCTTTCACTATTTCCCCTGTTTCTGGATTTCTTTCTACATATCTTACTGTTGCTTTTGTATTTTGTAGATAATAGTATGTTACTACTGTGTCTTGTAGAGTCATTGTTCCTTCTGTGTTTTTGCTATCTTCTACTAATGTATACATTTTTCCATTATGCTCGATTGTTTCTTTGCTATGATTTGTGTTTGTATTGTATTTTTCGTCTACATATCCATTTATCTCTGCTCTATTTTCTAGAACTTGGTTGTTAGTATCGTCTGTATCTTCATCTTTTTCTAAGTAATTTATTATTACTTTTGCTGGTTTTAATTTGTAATAATATATTACTTCTTGTGGTTTGTCTGCTTTATATTTTTCTAGTGTTCCTGTAGCATTTCCTGGTAATTTTTCTGCCACAAGTTCATATTTTTCATTTATGTTTTTTGCAGATTCTGTTTTATATGGATCTCCTGCTTTTCCTTCTATTACTACATCGTCTACTGTTTTACCAGTTGTGTCTGGTACTTTTGTTGTTGTAATACTTCCGTCTGTGTTCATTATGTAATGATGTACTGTTACTTTTCCATATTTATTTGTGTTTGTTATTATCTTATCTGTAATTACATTATCATAGTATCTTAAATCTCCTTCTGTCTTTTCTTCCTCTGTCAATGTGTAAACTATTTCTTTGTTATTTACATCATACTTTGGTAAGTTTTCGAATATATTGTTCCATTTATTTGGATTGGCTTGGTCTTGTGTTGTTGTACTTCCTGCTGTTCCTGGTTTTGCCATTTCTTTTACATATTCGCTTCCATCACTTCCAGTTAATTTAAATACTACTCTTGTTGGTCTTTGGTTTAATTTATTGCTGTCATCTTCCCATACTTTGCTTACTGGTATATTTATTGTAAATCCTGTTGTAGTTGTATGGTTTGCTGTTACATCTTCACTTGTTCTTGTTGGTGTTTCATATTCTATATGTCCTGTTACAGTATTTTTTACACTTGTTACATCTTTATTTATTCCTGTATATACAACTTTTATTGTTTTATTTACTGTTACTTCCTTTGTTTCTGTTAATTGTATATTTTCTACAGGTACTTCCCATGTAATAGTATTATTTTCTGCACTATATATTCCACCTGCCAAATCAGACTTTGCTTTATCTATTGTATATGGCAATTTGTCTACTAAAACAACTTTTGCATTACCTTTGTAGTCTGAAATTCTTGCTGCATATGCTATGTTATATGTTATTTCTTGGTCTAAGCTTTCTATTTTTGCTGTTCCTGTTTTTGTTATATTTTGTTCTGCTTTTGGTTCTACATATGTATGTTCTGGCTCTTCTGAAACTTTTTTATCGCTTCCATTTTGATTTATATATGCTGTATTTTTTATTTTTGTTCCATCTGCTAATTTATTTACTGTTACTTTAAATTCTAGAACTTTCTCTTGTCCAACTCCAACTGTTAAATTAATTCCATTTGCTAAGTCTTTTGCTGTTTTGCCTTCGCTCGCAACTTCATCTATTTTTATACTTCCTTCTACAAATGTTGTTCCTGTTGGTACAGTATCTTTTACAATTACACTACCTTCTCTTGTTCCATCATTTCTTACTTTTATTTTGTATGTTATTTCGTCGCCTTCTAAAACTTTATTTCCACTTGATGGTGTACTTTCTTTATGAGCTAATATATTTGGTTTTGTTACATTTGTTGTTACTTTATTTGTTAGCTCATTATCTAGTGTTGCTTGGTTTTCTAATGTTTTACTAAACACATCATTTGCCAAAACATCTACTATTCCTGCAAATGTTACATCTACAGTTCCTTTTGCTGGTACTTCTACTGGTATTCCATTTTTTAAGTTTTGCTCTGTATATACTGTTCCTAAATTTCCTACTTGTATTAATGTATTTTTGTCAAATGTTAATCCTGCTGGTAATGTATCTCTTATTGTTACTGTTTTTGCTAAGTTTCCTTCATTCTTTATTCTTACTGTATATGTTACTTTTTCTCCTTCTATTGCTTCTTGCTTATCTACCAATTTTTCGCTACTAATTATTGCTTTATATATTGTACTTTCTTGGTTTCCTATTACTTCTTCACTTGTCTTTTCAGGTGTTAATAACTTGATATTTCCGCTTACATTATTAACTACTTTTTCTTGGTTCATGTCTAATCCTACATATACTACTTTAAATGTTTTTGTTACTTCAACAGTTCCATCGTTTACAACAGCTTTTGTTTCTGTTGTACTAGTGCTATCACTTGCAGCAACGCCTCCATCTGCAAAACTGTTTATATTTTGTACATTTTCTTTCCATGTAATAGTTTGTGCATTTGCATCATATATTCCACCTGCTAAATCAGATTTTACTTCATCTATTGCATATGGCAATGTATCTACTATTGTTACTTCTGCATTTCCTATGTAATCTAATACATTTGCTCTATATGTTACTGTATAGTTCATTTCTTGGTTTGTTATTGTTATTCTATCTGTTCCTGTTTTGTTTATTACTTGGTTTGTTATACTTGGTGTTTTTAATCTGTAGTAATATGTTACAACTATTTGGCTTTCTGTCATCGTTCCATTTTTATTAGCTGGTTCTGCTACTAGTTCATAATTTTGTGGTATATCTGTCGCTACTTGTGTTGTATATTTCTCTCCTACTTCTCCATCTATTGTTACATCTCTACTTAATTTCTCCGTTGTATTTTCCTTGTAGTGATGTACTAAGACACTCGTCTTTACATCTTTAAATGTTACTACAATTTCTTTATTTTCTTGCATATTTGTAAATTTGTTTAATATTACAGTATGATTTTGTTCTTCTACAAATTCTATGTCTTTTCCATTTACTGTTATTTTATCTACTCTATATCCTTCGTTTGGAGTTATTATTATGTCTTCTACACTATTTTCTCCTTTGTCTACACTCTCGTATGGTGTTTTTCCTTCTCCTGAAATGTTTCCTCCTATTCCTTCTACTTTTGTTGTTATATTGTATTGTATCTTTCTTATTCCTGCATTTACATTTTCTTCTATTATATCCGGTGAACTTATTGTATTTAGCTTTGTTATCTCATCTGTTTGCTTACTTAATTGATTAAATTTACTGTTTATCTCTTTATTTGTTCCTACTTCTTTTTCTGTTAATTCATGTAAATTATCTATTTCTACTTCTACTTTATATGTTCCTTTTGCTAAGTTTGCAAATTCATACTCTCCTTGTTCATTCGTCGTTGTCCTAGTCATTTCCGAATTATTAGAATTATTTAATAATTTAACAGTTGTCCCTTCTAAATATTTCTCGCTAGAATCTATTACACCATTTCTATTACTATCTTCCCATATTTTTCCTTTTATAGCTCTACTTACTACTTGTACTTTTATATTGGTTGATGTCATTACTTCAGAAATTTTATTTGTTTGTGCTGTTACATTATTTATGTATATATCTTTACTTGTATTTCCTTGTGGTTTTAATGTTAATTTAATATCTACATTATTCTTTCCATTTACAGCTCCTTTTACTGCAATTGCTTTTACCTCTTCCCCTATATAGCCTGCTGTTACTTCTTTCCACATTGGGCTTTTTCCTATATTTTCATCTTTTGCTGTTATATTTTTTACAACCTCATCTGTTGTAGTATATATTTTTAATCCTGTTTGCCCTGTAAGTTCTATATTTTCTAAGACATACATTCCATTGTATTTAGTTCCTCTTCCATCTCCATTATATGGTAATATATCTAATAGCTGAAATTCATTTACCGGTTCTTCTGTATTATTTTTGTATGAAATACTATATTCTACATTTTCTCCTTTTTCTATTATTG
>OCAM01000534.1_pt1 | contig 33941 bp, 50 predicted proteins | sample 1538281 | NCBI WGS metagenome assembly OCAM01 (sample SAMEA2580273, study PRJEB22360) | human gut metagenome | biome: human gut; feature: human-associated habitat; material: faeces | place: Denmark | collected 2008/2010 | reverse complement strand
TGGCCGCGCATTGATTACCCGTCCTTCTCTGATTCTGGCAGACGAGCCAACAGGACGGTGCAAGTTAGTAGTATAAAAAGTTACAAAAAAATAATACGGACATTCTTATCCTGATCCACGCGGATCTCCCGGATGATAGACCGCCACAGTTCCCGCTTTTCAGGGACAGACAGAGAGCCATAAATGTTCTCAAAGTCTGTCTTTAAAAAGTCCTTCAGGTAAGATAAGTCTTTCACAGGATGGGATTCATCGGTTTTTACTTTATCAAGTTGCAGCATAAGTTTTTCCCGATCCACTTTAAATTCATCCATAGTGATGAGATCGTTCAGGTACAGTTCTTTTAATTTCTGCATCTTCTGTTCGATGTTCCGGCGCTTGGCATCGGTACGTATTGCCGGGCGGTTGGCTACTTCGTATTCTGCTATATAGTGTTCCAGTTCCGGTCGAATCCGACTAAGCAGCAATTTTTCAAGAGTTGATTCAAGTATAACCTTGCGATTCGGGCAACGATGCAGATTTACCCCTTGTCTGCAACGATAGGAATTGTATTTATAGACTATGTGTGTACCATTGGATAGAACACGGGAAGAACGTTGTTGCCCTCCGCTCATTACGTGTTCACATTCATCACAGACGACTAGCCCGCTGAATATATAGTCATGTTTTTTCCCGGACTTGATATTGATTTTAAGCAGCCGTTGAACATCCTCAAATACATCCCGGTCAATGATGGCAGGGCAATAGTTTTTATTTGTCCGGAATTCGCCGATATATTTTGAGTTTGTGAGCATATTTTTTAAGCTTGCAGCAGACCGGACAAGACCGAATTCGTTTTCCATGTATCGGAGTGTCATACTTAAGTTTCCGTTTGCACGGTAATGCTCGAAGATAGCGGCAGCAGTTGGGGCATCATCGTCCGGGACAAGGTGCTTGTTTTCTATCCGGTAACCAAGTGGAGTTGATCCGGATAAGACCTCACTGTTATCAACCTTATCATCAAAAACGCTTAGGATTCGATCAGAGTCGTTCTGCGCTTCCAGCTCTGCCCAGATCATCGAGTTATTTACGAAAGCGCGGCCATGTGGGGTGGAAGTGTCGAAGTAAGGTTGCTCTGTGGCAGTCCAGGATACTCCATTTTTATCAAGCACGTCCTGCGTGTTAAGATAATGCCGGAGATTTCGGAACCAGCGATCCAGCCGGGTAAATATAATAAGATCAATACTACCGGCACGGACATCATTCAGCAGACGCTGGAAATCATCCCTTTTTACTTTCTGTCCGGAAATACCATCATCCACATAGGTATCAGCAAGAATCATGTTTTCATGGTTTTCTATGTATTTCTGACCGGTGGCCAGCTGATCACGCACAGAGTCACCGTCCTGCGCCTGTTGGTCCGTAGATACACGGATGTAAATAGCAACCCGGAGCAGCAGTTTATCATTTAGTTTAGCTGTTTGTCGTTTCATTCTATCAACTCCAATCTAAAAAATGGTATAAAAAATAAAACCAATGCAAAAAGCACGGTTTTATGATAGAATGGTAACTGGTAAGGATCATTCTATCATGCGTATGCTTTTTGCAAAAGTATGAATGAAGGTTCGAAAGGCGGTTCCCATTGCAGTGGGGATCGTCTTTTTATTTTGGTTAATAATAGCCTACAGTTTCAGAATTGAGACTATCGTCTAAATTCTCGGTATATTGATCGTAGTCATAATGAACAATTTTATAAAAAGCAATGACTATATGAATTTCGCCGGTTTCATCATCATAGCCGAGAATTTGAGAAAAAATAGGTCTTTTTTGCTTAAAAGATTTAGCAATTTCTGAAACAAGATAATCACCAGTGACGTAGCCAAGAGTTTCATGAAGATGTTTGGCAACAATATTTTTATCATCAATAGCAAAGTTTACATTGTCGCAACAATCAAATTTTGAAAAATCTGGAAATGATTCAGGCTTTTTCAATTCAACATCTTCAAATTTTTCTACAAGAACACTTTTCATGCAATTCCCAATATAAACAGTTGGAATTTCTATAGTTCTTTCAATGGTAGGGGGAGCAGTTTGCGTGGAAAGCGTTGCTATTTCTTTTTGACAATTTGAGCAAAGCCCAGTGTGTGAATCAACGAAAAGAAAAAGTCCGTGGCGACCACATTTTTTACATTTACTCATAAAAACCTCCATTCATCATTATTTTGGTCAAAATATCGCATCCTTATAGGTATCTCATATTAATGTTAGGAGGTGCCTATGGAAATATTGGTATGGAATGCAAGAAATAAAAAAGGCTATACATTAAAACAACTTGCAGAGCTGTCCGGAATACCGAAGTCCACAATCAATAACATTGAAAACGGATTGACCAGTCCGACAATATTACAGTTAGAAAAACTGGCCAAAGCACTTGATGTCAGGATCAATGATCTATTCGAGTCTGATTACAAATAATTTTACCACAGAGAAGATACAAAGGGCAGCAGTGGAAAAAATTTCCAAGATTCTGGAAATAAAATCAATATCCACCATGTGTATGCAAAACAGTGGTACAATGCAAACAGAAAAGAGGTGTTTATTATGGATTATAAAAAAGCAATCTCTGAATTGATCGGGAAGATACATAACGATCAAACGCTCAAACGGATATACCGCTTCATTCTTTATCTCTACACCCACGAGGGCTGACAGGCAACTGTCAGCCTTTTGTATTGTCCTTTTCCGGATCATCGTCTTTATAAAATTCAAATGCTTTGCGCATCAGACGCTGCATTGCTTCCACGTCATCTTCACTAAGAGTAAGCATAAATTTAAAAAGATTCTTTCGTGCGTCCGTCTCACTTGCCATGATCTGATCAATTTGTTCCTTGAAATCATCATCCGAATCGAGGAACATTTCCCCTTCTCCGGTAGTCAACCATATATAGTCAACATGGAACTCACGGCATATTGCTTTTGTCATTTGTTCGGTAAGATTGTTCTCATCTTTTTCCAATTTGGATATAGCTGTTTTACCAACTCCAAGCTTGCCACCGAACTTTTCAAGGGTAAGATTAAGAGCTTTTCGCACTTCTCTGATCCGTTCGCCTTGTGTCACGCTATCACCTTCTTTCTGTGGCTTTTCTAAAGCATAACACGAGAAAAACAAAAAATCAATACAAAAAGTCCCTTAAAGGCACAAAAATATATTGACAAAGTAGTTTAAAGGGATTATTATGTAGCCACAAGGGACAAATAAAGCACACAGAAAGGAGAAAAAAGATATGAAAAGGGAGTCCTTGGAAAAGATGTTTAAAGAATACTCCAGACATTGGAATGTACTTTCCTGTGTCGGAGATCATCCGAAAACTGTTGAGTTAAGAGAGAAAAGAGAAAAAAGACTGCAAAGAGTGAAAAAAATCATTGACTTAGCAGAGGAATGTGAAAGCCCTAAAGAATTTTTAGAAGACATTGCCCTTTCAAAAGAAATTACCGAAAAGGCAATGTCAGAGGAAAGTTTTCATTGAATTACTTTCCAAATTCATAATGGTTGTAGAAATCAACCAAGTCAGCAACGGTCGAATTGTAAAGGACAAGCAAATCATGATTGCTTTCTGGAAGAGATTCCATTTTTGACATTCTCAAAAGTGCGAAATCATGAAGAATTTTCGAATCAGGGATTTGAAGCTGACTTTCAAGTTTAAATTCATCTTTTGCCATAGTTTTCCACCTCCTTCCTGTATGAGATAGTTGGCACTTTTAATTATAGGAAGAAAGCGGTGGGATGGCAAGGAGAACGACAGCACACAGAAAGGAATAAGCGCGGAGGCTTAGGCATCCGGTATTAAACTATTGAAATCATCAGGCATATAGAAATCAGAGGGAGGCGAAAGAATATGACGAGAAATGAGAAAAAGGAAAAAATCGAGAGAATGGCCACGGATTTCGTGAATTTTGACAATCCGGAAGGGAAGTCGTTTGCGATCATGCTCATGTCTGCATATGCAGAGGGCATTGCGGCTGGGAAAGAAGAGGAGCGCAGAAAGCACAAGGATGCGGTTGTTGCATAGGGAGGAGAATGCAGATGGGAGAAAAAAATATCAAACGACTTTATGAGACATTGGCAAGAATTCTTTCCAGGCGCGAAAATGTGAAGATTACTGTTAATGTCTCAAAGAAGGAAAAGGTAGCATGAGGACAAAAAAAGAGCGGCCATGGGGATGGCCGCCGAGCGTTTCTGTGTCAGACACAGAAGAATTAAAAAATACATATATATTATATGAAATCTGACACAGAAATGCAATAGGAAATAGAAATAAAGACACGGAAAAACAAGGGCTTTGGAGTCCTTGGGCGGTCTTGTAATAGATAGTAACAAGTCTGCGAAAGATGTAGAAGGGTGGTGTCAGATGGCAGGGAAAAAAGGGATGCAGTATATCCCATATGACTATGAAGCAGCATATGCATGCAGTATAGAGATGATGCATGAGTGGTTTGTGAACAACATGCTCAAACGCAGAAAAAAGGTGGTGTATGCATTAAAGGAGATCACGGCAGGAGATCAGTTCGAGGTCGAGATTTATCCACAGTTTAAGAGTATGGATGATGTACCACCGGAAGGACGCAGGATAAAAAGAGATAATAGCAGAGCACAGAGAAACCTTAATGATAAGAATGCAAGGAAGTATGTGGAAAGACTAATCAACGAAAATTTTGGAAACAAAGATATCTGGATCACATTAACCTATGATGATGCACACCTGCCACCAGACGGAGATATTGATGCAGCTATACGAAATGTGCAGAATTACATACGCAGAATTAACTATCAGCGTAAGAAGCGTGGGTTGCCGAATGCAAAATATGTGTATGTGACTGCCTATAGTCCAGGGGCAGAAATCCGGTGGCACCATCATATAGTTATGGACGGCGCACTGGATATGGAGACAGTGGAAGCATGTTGGCAGCAGTCAAGCAGAAATGAAGTGCGAAGATTGCAGAAGGATGAGAACGGTCTTTCGGGGATTGCAAACTATATCGTGGAGGAAAAGAATCGCATCAGGGGAGAAAAACGCTGGAATAGTTCGAAAGGACTCCGGGACCCACGCATCCGGGTAGTACATTCTAAGCGCCCGGCATCCGGCGGTAGCTATAAAAAGATCGGGTCGTTCGTGGATGGAATGGTAAAGGATCGGGAGACGATACCGGAAGTTCTGGCAAAGTGGTATCCAGATATGGATTTTATAAATGCGGATGTGTATTACAATGACTTCAACTGTATGTTTTATATAAACGCAAGAATGAGGAGGAGACAGGACGAATGAGATTTGATTGGTCGCAAAAATCAAAAGCAAGATATTTTAAAAAAAGCACAGGCAGCAGTCAAAGAAGCAGGATACGAAGATATCCTGATTGTGGACAGAGACAAGTTTGCAGTCGTGAAAAACAGGGCAAAGGTGTATTTCCGGCCGCTGAAAAGGGAAGGGAACACACGAAGGTATCAGGAGGCGAAAAGGAACATAGAAGGGATTGCTGATAATTCTGTATGCCGGAATGGATTTGGAATGAAACAGAAAATGGTATTTATACATCCGCATATGTTGATGGATTTAGAAAAGAGAGACCAGTAACAGGAAGGAGAACAAATGAAATACATGAAAAGAAGCGAGGACACAGAGCAGATGGCCGTGGTGTCATGGGTGCGTTGGAATGTGCAGAAGTATCCGGAATTGAAATGGCTGTATCATGTGCCAAACGGCGGGAGCCGGAACAGAGCAGAGGCGGCAAAGTTTAAGCAGATGGGGGTAAAGGCTGGGGTAGCGGATCTGTGTCTGCCATACCCAAAAGGCGCGTATTGCGGACTCTGGATCGAGATGAAGTATGGACGGAACACACAGCAGGAGACACAGAAGGAATTTTTGGAAGACATGGCAGCAGCAGGACATTTTGTTGCAACTTGTTATTCCGCGCGGGAAGCGTGTGAAGTGATCGAAGAGTACTGCAAACTGCCAGCGTTTGGAGAAGATGAGTGTATTTACCGGAATCTGCACGAATACCAGACCTGTGAGCAGGCAGAGCAGGAGTTTAAGCGCAATATGATGTCTTTTGCAAATAACAGCATCCTGAAAGATGGAAAGATTCTGAAAGGAAAGAAAGAATGACCTTGGAAGAGCAGTGCAATGTGTTGGAAAGCGCGGACATGTTGCGGATCGTAAAAGGGAGTAGTGATCTGTATATAGGTTATTTAGCCGCATTTACCCCGCGGATCGCAAACCATAAAAATACCATCTATGAGGAGCACAAGGATGATCCGGTGATCCGGTTCCGGGCGGTGCCGGAAGTGACGCACAGGAAGTGGGAAGAAAAAAGTCTGATGCCACCTTTGCAGCCGGAAGAGACTCCAGATTATAAATTTGAGGATATGCAGGTGAAGCTGTATTACACAATATACATTTGAATAACATGAAAATAAACAGGCAGGAGGAAAACGGAATGAAGATTATTGCAGTAATGTCCCCAAAAGGGGGAATTGGAAAGACAACAACATCCGATTCCATGGCCTATATTTTGGGCGAGGAATACAAGAAAAAAGTGTTGGTGCTGGACGGTGATCCACAGGGAGATACATCTAAGACGTTCGGGGTGTATGAGCCGGATGGAACAGGAATGAGTGAACTGTTGGAGAAGCATGAGACAGTTGGCGGTACATACCGGACAAATGATCTGATCCGGACAACCCAATACGATCACATTGATATAGTCCCAGCAAATGGATATCTGATGAAAACAGACATGAACCTGCTGCTGAAAACGGATGAGAACCAGGTATTGCGGTTGCGTGATGCATTACAGGAAGTAGCAGACGCATATGATTATTGCATTTGCGATTGCGGCCGTCTGTTGGATATGGTGGTAATTAACATCATCCTTGCATCAGATCTGATTATTGCGCCGGTGAAGGTGGGTGGATTTGAAATTGGAGCACTCCAATTTCTGGATGAGCAGATTGAGGATTTAAAAGACATCAATCCGGATTTGCGAATCAAGGCACTTATGACGATGCGGCAGAAAAATAAAACATCACTGGAAGTGGAAGAATGGCTGCGGAAGGAATCGGGATTTGATATGTTCGGAACAGTAATCCGTAGATCCATTATTGCAGAAAAGGCAACTACAGCACTGGTACCGATTCCGGTATTTGCAAAAAAAGGGATTGTAACACAGGACTATCGTGCAGCAGTTGCAGAGCTGGTATGTGAGATGGAGGGATAAAATGGCTACAGGATTTAGTGTTAAAGATGCCCTGAATAAACAGAGCAAAGCGGGATTGGATGAATCACCGCGGGCACGGTTTAGAACAAAGGATATAAGCATATTTAAAATGTACCGGAACGAAATGAATTTTTACAGTGTTGAACAGATTGAGGAATTGGCAAGCGATATCCTTATGTATGGATTAAAGCAGAATCTGGAACTGGTATATGCACCGTGCGAAAAAGGAGAATACCGGATAGTAGCAGGGGAAAGACGGTGGGAAGCACTTAAGTACCTGGTATCCAAGGGATATAAAGAGTTTGAACTTGCAACAAGCAAATTGACAACGCCACAGGACAGTGATGAGGAATTGGTCGAGCTGATTATTGCAAATGCATATCGTACAAAAACAGTATCAGACATGCTACAGGAAGAACAAAAATTGAAAGAATGTTTGGAGCGCATGAAAGCGGAAGGAAAGAAGCTGAAAGGGTATGATCTGCAGTCTGGTCGTTTGCGTGATGTAATTGCTGCAAAATTGAGCATGAGCAAAACTAAGATAGCACAGATTGAGGCTATAAATAATAATTTGATTCCGGAATGGAAAGAAGAACTGGAAAATGAAAGAATTACATTTTCTGCCGCTTACGAACTTAGCGGAATGCAGGAAGATACACAGAGGGCAGCACTGGAACAGAAAGAAGAATCCGGAGAGCTTACGCACAAAGATGTAAAAGAAATGAAGAATGGAAAGCCGGAGCAGCAGTTGGAAACAGGAACGGTGTCACAATCTGACACAGAAGAAAAGCTGGAGCAGATGGAGATTATAGACAAGGATATGAATATGGATGAGTACCAGACACCGCATCCGGAAGGAATTACATCTATCTGTTATTCCTGTACAGAGTACGAGACATGCAACGTAAAAACGAGCACATGTACCTCATGCGACCAGTACAAGAACCGTAAAGAAGCATATAAGACCGAAGGGCAGAAGTACGAGGAAGAACAGGCGGCTATTGACCATGATACAAAGAAAAAACTGCGTGATATGGCAGATGCGCAGCAAATGGAGCAATTACCGTCAGATGTGCAGCAGTCACGGGTGCATCAGATCCGGAGCGCATACAAGAATTTTACCGCGGTATTATCGGGAGAAAAACCGTTTGAGCTGTGCAGAGATTGCGGTTACGAAGCAGGGGATATCCTTGAAATGCTGGAATATCAGGGTGGATTGTACACGGAAAGAAAAATCAGGTGTCACATTCTGTATGTGCAGAGAGAGTATACAGGGCTGGAGGATGGATACTGCATAGTAGGAATTCTGCCTATGGGAAAAGAGGAAGAGGAAGGAGAAAAAAATGAATAAAGTGATACTGATGGGACGGCTTGTGAGAGATTCGGACGTGAAATATACAGAAATGAATAACTCACAGGAACGTACATGTGTAGCAAGGTATACGCTTGCAGTGAACAGGAGAACGGGAAAAGACGGGCAGCAGTCAGCCGATTTTATTAACTGCGTGGCTTTTGAAAAAGCTGGGGAATTTGCAGAAAAATTTTTGAAAAAGGGGGTAAAGGTGTTAATTACAGGGCGCATCCAGACAGGATCGTACAACAATAAAGATGGGAAGAGAGTATATACAACGGATGTAGTGGTTGAAGAACAGGAATTTGCAGAAAGCAAAAGGACGGAAGGGGGACAGCAGCAGGAACCACCAGCCGGATCAGCTGGGGATGGGTTTATGAACATTCCGGATGGAGTAAACGAAGAGATGCCATTTAATTAACAAGAAAAAACCGGATGCGGGAACATCCGGTCGCAAGTGCTAATGACTTGGTGATGTAGTCATTATAGCACCCACATGGCTTGTAGTAAAGACTGACTTGGAGGGTTTATATGACAAAAACTGAATTTTTGAATGACTTGATATACGATATGGCCGGGTATCTTGATACGTCTGGGGTAGATCGTCTAAAAAATGCGGTCGCATACAGACTTAAAGGGTTCCAGCTTACATCAGACGAAACATTACCGGCTACAGACGTTCGGGACAACGAGTGGATCTTAGGAAGGTACCATGTTGACCTTATCGCTGTTGGAAGGAAAGAAAAAACTATAGGGATGTATTTATACACTTTAAGGAAATTTTTTAATGAAACCGGACTGCATTATGCAAGCATGACCGGGCAGGACATAATGGATTATATTGCCATAAGGCAGTATCGGGACAAGATCTCGAAGGCCTATGCGGGTAATATACAAAAATGTTTGTCCGCTTTCGCAAAATGGGCTTATCGAAAACACCATATCGAAAAAGATATATATTGGGACATTGATAAGATAAAGATCCCACAAAAAATGAAAAAGAGACTGTCAGATTACGAAGTGTCGAAATGCAGGAATTCACTGAAAACTTTACGCGAAAAAGCACTACTGGAGCTGATGCTTAGTGCTGGACCGAGAGTTGGAGAAATTTGTAACCTAAAAATTGAAAATCTGGATTTCGAACGCGGGGAGATTAACATTTACGGTGAAAAGACAAGCAAATGGCGCGTATGTTTTATGACACCGGATTGCAGGGTTGCTTTAGAGCAGTATATAAATGGCAGGACAGAAGGGTATATATTCCTTAATAGTCGGAATGAGGTGACAGGAAAACAGCTATGTAAGGCAACAATCGAAGAAATCGCAAAAGAGATTGCAGAGCGTGCCGGATGTAAATGCGTGGCTACGGTGCATGTATACCGGAAGACATTTGCATCCAGGGAATATGCAAGAACAAATGATATATTGTATGTTTCCAGAAGATTAGGACATGCAAATACGGCCGTAACCGAGCGGTACTACGTCTGTGATGATGTGGATCGTGACAGAAGAATGGCAAGTATTGCGTAAGGCAGAAAGGAGAATTGAAATGAAAGAAAGGACACCGCAGGAAAAGGTGCAGCAGTATTGTAGAAATGTTCGGGAAGAAATAGAACAGTGGAAAGATATAAACAAGAATGGTTGCAATGATCCGTTCTGGTCTGATGGTTGCAACATGAACCTGACGCGGAACCATATTATTTATGCACAGGAGCAGATCCGGAAAATATGCAAAGAAAATAACATTCCATTTCCAGAGGAATGCTATTTATCAGTACCACCAAAAGCAGATATTAACTATATGGCACATTTGAAGCAAAAGGAACGTGTAGAATGGATATTTCATTGTGGAGGCTTGCCAGTAAAGATGAAATACGAATATGAAGAGCAGCAGTTGAGTTTGTTTTAAGGAGGAAATGCTATGACATTGGAAGAACTTTTGAAAAATTACGGTGGCAATGCAGGTGTATCCATAGATGGGTACTGTGAGGACAGTTTTAATGAATGTTTACCAGATATGAAGTTCTGGGGAAAAATAAAGCACAGAAACGTGAAAACGTGGAATGTCATAGGAGGAGGCAGTTATCCGGTAGAATTAACAATTGAGCTTGAAAAACCACAAGAATATGCAATAACTGACAGGAGTGGAGATTACATCTGTAAAGGCTCATACGTTGTAAACGGAGAACGGTATAAGGTCCTTAACAGCAGTAAGCAAAATTCCAAGGTAAGGGTTTTTAAGAGTAGAGAAGCAGCAGAAAGAGAAATAGAACGAATGCAGGGGAGATATGTTAATGCAAGCGATTTGAGAGCATGCAGGATTTATAGGGAGGAATAGAAATGGAAGGGCAAATGGATCTGTTTAATCCACCAGATATGCACATAGTAAATACGCATGGTGAATTAAGAGAAGCACCTAGCTGGATGGATTACAAACGGTGTGAGAACTGTTCAGCATGGGAAATGCTTAGGAATGATAAGCAACCACCAGAAGGATGGGGAATATATGGATGGTGTAAGGAAACCATCCAAAGAAGCCAGGGAACTTCCTATTGCATGAAATTTGAGGATAAATTAGGAAATTTAAAAAGGATGATCAAATGATTGGAGGCAATGCAATGATTAACGGAGAACTGATTGTAGACAACTTTGCCGGCGGTGGCGGTGCATCTACCGGAATCGAGTTGGCAACAGGCTACAGCGTAGATATAGCCATCAACCATGATCCAGAAGCTATTAAGATGCACAAGGCAAACCATCCGAATACAAAGCACTACTGTGAAAACGTGTGGGCGGTTGATCCGGTCAAGGCATGCAATGGGCATCCGGTCGGACTTGCCTGGTTTTCCCCGGACTGCAAGCACTTTTCAAAGGCGAAAGGAGGAAAACCAAAGGATAAGAACATTCGTGGCCTTGCATGGGTTGCCTTACGTTGGGCTGGACTTGTAAGACCGAGGGTGATCATGTTGGAGAATGTGGAAGAGTTTAAGACATGGGGACCATTGAACCGGCGGCATCATCCAATTAAGGCAAAACAGGGAAAGACATTTGAGCAGTTCGTACAACAACTTCAGGATCTTGGCTATGAAGTGGAGTTCCGTGAGCTGATCGCAGCCGATTATGGTGCGCCGACCATGCGTAAACGATTCTTTATGATCGCCAGGTGTGACGGCAAGCCGATTGTATGGCCAGAGCCAACACACGCCCCTGAAGATAGCGAAGCGGTAAAAACCGGACTGCTAAAACCATACGTTGGAGCATATACACAGATTGATTTCAGCCGACCGTGTCCAAGCATTTTTGACACATCGGAAGAAATCAAAGAAAAGTATGGCATCCGGGCGGTTCGCCCGTTGGCAAAGAAAACAATGGATCGGATTGCAAGGGGATTAAAAAAGTTCGTTCTTGATAATCCAGAACCATTTATTATCCAGTGCAACCACGGCGGTGAACGTAGACCAAACGATATTCGGGAGCCGATGCCGACCATAACCGGGAAGCATGGATACGGGATTGTAGAGCCGTATATGGTGCAGATCGGGCAGACCGGATTCGCAAAAGATCGAAGCAAGGATGTGCGGGAACCACTCACAACTATCGTGAGTAAAAATGAACACTGCCTGATCAGTCCAACGTTGATCCAGTATCATTCTGAAACGGCACAAGGAGAAGTCCGTGGGCAGACCATAAAAGATCCGATTATGACTGTGGATGGCTCGAACAGGTACGGATTGGTTACATCGTTTTTAAGTAAATTTTATAAGAGCGGCACCGGGCAGGATATGAGAGAACCATTACATACAATCACAACATCACCAGGACATTTCGGGGAAGTTCGGGCATTTTTGATCAAATATTACGGACAAGGCACTGGGCAGGATATAAAAGATCCTCTGGACACTGTGACAGCACAGGACAGATTTGGACTTGTGACAATCGAGGGTGTGGATTACAAGATCGTAGATATCGGGCTGAGAATGTTAGAACCGAAAGAGTTGTACGGATGCCAGGGATTTCCAGATGATTATATAATCGACCATGATTATACAGGGAAAAAGTATACGAGAAGCGAACAGGTGCGCAGATGTGGCAATGCGGTATGTCCACCAATCCCCGCCGCGCTTGTGAAAGCAAACTTGCCAGAATTGTGTGTGGCGAAGCGCACTGGCAACATGAGGATTGCGCAGGAGCAGACCGGACAGCTTAGGTTTGCTTAGATTTTGGAAAATTATGGTAGGAAATTAAAGGAGATAACAAAATGGGAAGAGAATATATAACAAATTTATGCAGAGCGAAGATGAAAGACAATAATGAATGGTGCGTTGGATATTATGTAAAAGGACTAGATATGTACGAAAAAGAAGTGCATTTAATTTTTGAAGCTACAACAATATTTTATTCGCACGGAGAAACAGATGGATTTGTAGAGGTTGATCCATCTACAATCTGTCAGTGCGCTGGGATTAAAGACAAAAATGGAAAGCTAATATTCGAGAATGACATTTTGATGTGTCATGGGAAACCGGAAGATCTTGTGAAAGCAGTTTTTGGAGAATTTAATGTAATAAGTGTAGAAACATTGAAAGTTATTGATCGGGCTATAGGCTGGCATTATGAGGTTGTTCCGACAGATGCTCTAAGCAAGTGCGAGCCGTTCTGCTTGCCAATGCCGCTTACAGAGAAATATGTAAAGCAGTGTGAAATGGAAATAGTTGATAATCCGGAGTTATTGAAGAAAAACGGAAAGACTGTGCGGCAAAACATTTTTGACATACTGGAGGCCTAAGACTATGACAGAAACAAAAACAATACGGCTGGACGAGACGGATTTAAAAAGAATCTTAACTGAAAAATTTAAAACCGATGAAAACAGCATCAGTTTTGAACTGATAGATCCAGATGGATATGGGATACACGTAGAAGCAAAAATTGAAAATGTCCGGGAAAAAGAATAAATGCAGAGAATATTAAAAAGGCGGTGGAGTAGATGAATAAGCCATGTGAACATTGCGACAAGGCAGATTGCAAGAAATATAAGAGTGACTATTTTAAGTGCGAAAAACCTTGTGAAAGAGCAAAGATGTGCAAAAGGAATGATGAACAGCTTTTGAAAATGTTGAGAGGAGGTGCGGAAGATGGCGATTAAACCGATTTTATTCAACACGGAAATGGTTCGGGCAATTTTGGACGGACGGAAGACTTGCACCCGGCGCCTGGTAAGATTTCTGCCGGGAGAAAATCCACAGTGGACTGGATATATTAGAGATGGACTTATGTTGTATAACGGAAAAAATGAGCCGTGTATCAGAAAAGCACCATATCAACCAGGCGATACCCTGTATGTCAGAGAAACATGGAAAAAGGCTCCGAATGGATACTATTACTACGAAGATTGGCAAAGAGGTGATATTGCAGATCTTACGAAGTGGAAACCATCCATCCATATGCCGAAAGAAGCAGCGCGTATCTGGATTAAGATTATGAATGTGAGAGTAGAACGGCTGCAGGAGATGAAGCCGGTTGATGTGATAAAAGAGGGAGCTTATTCTGATTGTTGGGATTGTCTTAATACATACGGAGAAAGCGGTTCGCAGTGCTGTTATGGGACAGAAGAACAGTGCAGTCAATGTGATGAAGTGATGATGGAATGGGAAAAACTTTGGACCTCCACCATTAAGAAATCAAACCTCAATCGCTACGGTTGGGATGCAAATCCGTGGGTGTGGGTTATCGAATTTGAGCGGTGCGAAAAACCAGAAGCATGATGATTTAGGAGGTGCAGGGTGAAATTATATCAAGGAAATGCAAAGGAACTTGTAGGCAAGAAGATTGATTGTTACAAAAGACGTTTCGGTTATTATCCAATGGAAGTTATTGAGATAAACGGAGTGCCATATGTAAAAGATGCAGTTGGAGTATGTATGCCGATTCCAGAAAAAGAAACGGACTTTAACTGCACTGATTTTGATTTTGTCATTGAGTAAATTTGGAGGTGGAAGATGGATAAAGCAGTTTTGATTATGGACATGCCGTATTGTGTGGGCTTTAATGATTGCCTGGATGATATTTTAGGAGAAACTCATGGGAAAGAAAAATTATAATAGTATCAAGTATATCACATTAGATGAACATACAAAAAATCATATGAATGATGATAAATTAAGCACAGCAAGAGCGGAAAAATCATTTAAAGCTGAAATAGGTGCAAAACCAAAATTTCACAAAGGAAAATATGGAAAGAAGTATGATACATACACCTGTGGAAATTGCGGTTCTACATTAAGAGGAGGCGTGTCAGAAAACTATTGCTGTAATTGTGGATATAAAATCATATGGGATAATCCAAGATGCCTAACAAAATATGAGAGTTTGGAGGAAAAAAAACCATTTAAAAATGACCTGATAAGGATAGCAGAAGAAAACTGGACCGATTCCCAGGTAAAGATGTTAAAGGGACTGATCTGTGCAGCAGTGAATGGAATTGAATATTCAGATGCATATGAGGTAGTAAATAGAGATTGATGCACAGGACTTTAGCAAAGTATTAGGTGCTATAGGACTGTGAACACAGTACTTTGCTAACACAAAAGGAGAATACATGAGCGAAATTAAAAAAGATGGATGGATTCCAATTGAGGAATCAGTACCAGAAACAGGAAAATATATAATGGTATCGTTCGAGAATTTTACATTACCAGATATTGCAAGATATGAAACGGATGAGCAGGGAAATGGAGCATTTTATCCGGGGGACGAGGATAAACCATATATTGAATATGGACTGGTAGTAAATGCTTGGATGCCATTGCCAAAGCCATACAGGGAGGAAGAGGAGGCAGCAGTAGATGAAACAACCAAAAAAACCGACACGGGAGCAGAAAGAACTGATAGCATTAAATAATCTTAGACCAGATAACTGGATGGTGATATCCGATAATAGCGCAGAGATGCAGATTATAAGCAAGAGATCCGCGCAGCGAAGAACCATAGAAAAGAAGCGGAGGTAATGAAATGCAAAGAAAAGGAAAGCGGAAAGAAGAGCTGCAAACTCCGACAGAGCTTACGCTTATATACCTGGAAAACTATAGAGAGCTGCAGAGATATGTAAAAGAGGCTGTATCAGAACCGGATCAAATAGGAGCAGACAGATATAACATATCTGCAGAAAGAGCATACTTAAGATCCATAAGGGAATGCCGAGCAGAAACCGTAATCTTGCTGGAGCATATAGACAAAGCTATGCAATCCCTGAAAGAAGATGTGGAAGCATCCGGGGAAGGATATAAGTATGATGTATTAGAGGCTGTATACATACAGGGAAAGACATATGCAGAGGTGGCAAGAGATACAGGATGCGGGAAGAATTCTCCCAAGAAATGGTGCAGAGCCATGATTCCCAAGCTGACCATAAAATTATTTGGCGCGAAAGCGTTAGATAATGGTGCAAATTGCTCTGAAATTGAGGACAATTTGAGCAAAACAGGGTAAAAAGTGGGGGAAATAGGGGGTAAAAAGTGGGTGACCTAAAGGGGATTTGAATGTGTTAATATGATAACGTGAACAGTTGGGTAAGCGATTGCAGAGATGCAGTCGCTTTTTTCTTGCTTGCTTCATGTTATTCTATGCGGCTGCTATATTGTAGCCGCAACAAAGAAGAGAAGGGCAGCAGTATGTTATTGAAAACTTGTCGATGTGGAAAGCTGATTCCGCAGGTGATGAAGATGTGTGAAGAGTGTGAGAAGAGGCAGCAGTCTCGACACACAAGATATAACAACACACGCAGAGATACGAGAGCTGCAGAGTTCTATATCTCGAAAGAGTGGAGAGCTTTAAGGCCTGTGATTATGGGCATATACGGCTATATAGACATATATGCACTGTATGTGGAGCAGCAGTTAATTACGCTGAAAGATTCTGATCCAATCCACCACATAGTAGAGCTGGAAGATGATTGGGAGCAACGATTAAACCCACTGAATTTGATACCGTTGAGCCATAACACGCACAATTCGATTACCGCCTTATATAAGCAGAGCAAAGCGAGTATGATTGCAACTCAAAAACAGCTGAGATCGTTAATCAATTTGCATTTCCGTGAGGCAGGGGGATATGAAAAAGTTTTACGCGACGCTTTCCTAGTCGCGCCCCCACTTTTCCTTGGAGAAAATTCCCCACGAGAAAATCCGTAAAAAGGGCAGGCGGGGCGGTGTCAGATTATGACACAAAAACGAATGCAAATATTGACAGAAAGGAGGTTTGAAACAATGGCAGGGCAGCGACAACCGACAGATTTAGTTGTTATGAAGGGTAAAAAACATCTTACAAAAGCAGAGATTGCAGCACGAAAAGATGCGGAAGTTGTTGCACCAAACGATAATGTAAAACCTCCGACATATCTGACAGCAGGACAAAAAAAGAAATTCCGGAAACTGGCCAAGGAACTTCTTGCTATTAAATTGATAGCGAATATTGATTGTGACGCGATGGCCAGACTGATAATTGCACAGGAGCAGTTTTTAGAGGTGACAGAGCAGATCCGGAATACTCCGTTGATGGTAGATGTGCCAATATACGAAGAGCAAAAAGATCCACTAACAGGGGAAAAGAGGCTTGTACAGGTCGGGACAAGACAGGTGGTAAACGCAGAGCGTGAAAGTTTGATGATTATACAAGACCGATGCATGAAACAGTGCAGACAGGGTGCATCAGATTTTGGAATGACCGTTTCCTCCAGGTGCCGTCTGGTGGTGCCAAAGCCACCACAGCAGAAACCGGAAAACAAATTTGCAAAGTATGCGGAGTAGCATTTGCAGACAGAAAAAATAACCGACCGCTGCACGCAATACGCGCTTGATGTAGTAGCAGGAAAGATTATAGCCGGGGATTATGTCCGGCTGGCATGCCAGAGACACCTTGACGATCTGGAAAAAGCAAAGATAGCACCGTATAAGTATTACTTCGATGTTGAAAAATCCGAAGAAATAATAAACTTCGGAGAAGAGCTGACCATAGCGGAAGGTGAAGGAGACGAAAAGGTAACGCTGTATCCATTCCAGTGTTTTATTTTAGGATCACTGAACGGTTGGAGAACCAAAGAAAAAGGATACAGACGTTTCCGGACATCTTATGTACAGCTTGGCAGACAGAATGGAAAGTCATTTATCAACGGCATTTTGGCAACATACTACGGAAATTTTGACGGATTCAAGTACGGAAAAATATTTTGCACGGCAACCAAACAGGACCAGGCAAACATTGTATTTGATGAAATTGTAAAATTTATAAATTCGGATGATGAATTAAGCGAATGGTTTAAAGTCCATGAGCACAATCATACGATTGATTGTCTGTGTACACATTCCGAAATTAGGGCACTATCCGGAGATACCAAGTCACTGGACGGACATCGTGCGTATTTGGGAATCGTTGACGAATACCACGCTCACAAGACGAATCAGATGTACAAACTGCTTGAGGGCGGTATCAAGAAATTAAAATCCGCACTGATCTCCGTCATAACAACAGCGGGGTTTGATCTGAAATCACCGTGCTATAAGTTGTATGAATATTGCTGCAATCTGTTAAAGGGAGTGTTCGAGAATGACAGTCAATTCGTTTATATCGCGCAACTGAATGAGGATGATGATGAATATGAACCAAAAAACTGGATAAAAGCGAACCCGATTCTTGAATTTGATAGTGACGCTTTAGAAAACCTCATTCCAGTATCACGTACTGCGCGTGATATGGGCGGTGAGGATCTGCGCGACTTTCTGGTAAAGCAGTTAGATATGTGGGTACAGTGGTCAAATGCGTTGTATATCAAGGATATTGCAGTATGGAAAGCGTGTGCAGTATTAAAATCCCTGAAAGATTTTAAGGGGATGAAGTGTTATGTGGGCTTGGATCTTTCTGCTGGAGGTGATCTTACCTCCTTAGCAGTGATAATTCCGCACATGGTGGACGGCGTGAAAAAATATTTTATACACACACATTCATTCATTCCGGCACAGCGCGTGGACGAACATATAAAAACAGATAAAATCCCATATGATCTGTGGATAGAAAAAGGACTCGTGACGGTAACGGAAACGCTTGGAGGAATAAAAACTGATTATAAATACATCTTAAGCTACCTGAAAGACCTGATAAATGAGTACGATTTGAAACCACAGCTGATCTGTTATGATCCGCATAATGCATCCGCGTTTCTGTCCGATCTGGAAGAACTTGGAATGAATGAGCTGTCTGTAACACAGACAGCAAGGGTGCTGAATGATGCAACAGTTGACTTCCGGTTGGAGATAATGGCTAGAAATGTTGAAATAGAAGGAGAGGAAGTAGGAAAAGAGGGCAGCAGTATTGTTGTACCGGCTGATCCGCTGCTTACCTGGTCGATAGCAAATGCTAAGACAATATCGAACAGCTATGGAGAAATAAAAATTGACAAGGAACTCCGGACAGAGAGAATTGATCCGATTGATGCGATCATAGATGCATGGACGGAGGCAATGAAAGAAGAATACAGACCGGACATTAACGAGGAAGTTAATGAATGGCTGGCAATGTATGAAAAATATATGAAAGGGGGCGAGGAGTAATGAATCCGTTCCAAAGACTGGGGAAAAGAATAGCAGATTGGTGGCATGGCAACATCACGAATGGTGGAATTATGTCACTGAATTCTTCGGATTTTTTGGATCTGATGGGATTAAGAAGAAAAGGGAAACCGACATCCGAAGTAACATATTTCACATGCCTTAAGATGCTATCTGAAACATTGGCAAAAATGCCTATTAAATACTACCAGAAAACGGATAAAGGGATTGTTGAGGCAGAGCCTACAGATATATCCAGATTATTCTCTGAACGTCCAAACCCTTTTATGACACCAACAACATTCTGGAATACAGTAGAAATTAACCGGAATCACTATGGAAATGGATATGTGTATATCCGGAGAGTATTTAACCGGAAAAAATATGGTGGAGATATTAAAATACTGGATCTGTGGGTTATGCAATCCAATTGTGTACAGATCGTGGTAGATGATGCCGGATTATTCGCGGGGGTTGGTCGATTATGGTATGTATACACTGATCCAATACAGGGAAAACAGTATGTATTTGGAACAGATGAAGTTATGCATTTTAAAACATCATTTTCGTTTGATGGAATAACGGGACTTCCGGTGCAGAAGATCCTACGGGAAACAGTAGCAGGAGCTTCCAAGTCGCAAGAATTTATGAATAATCTGTATGAAAATGGATTAACAGCAAAGGCAACACTGGAATATACAGGAGAACTTGATGAAAAGGCGAAAGAAAATCTGCGAAAGTCATTTGAAGAGTTTGGATCTGGTGTAAAAAACATGGGCCGAGTCCTTCCGGTACCACTTGGAATGAAGCTGACACCTTTAGACATAAAGCTGACAGATTCACAGTTTTTTGAGCTGAAAAAGTATACAGCATTACAGATTGCGGCCGCTTTTGGAGTAAAACCGAATCAGATCAACGATTATTCGAAGTCGTCTTATAGTAATTCAGAAATGCAGCAGTTGTCGTTCTACGAAGATACAGAGCTTTTTATCATAAAGCAATATGAGGAAGAGATAAATTATAAGATTACATCATACCAGCAAAAGAAAGATGGGTGTTATTTTAAATTTAACGAAAAGGTGCTTTTCAGAACAGATAGTAAAACCCAGATGGAATATTTTAAAACAGCTGTTGGTGGTTCGGTTATGACGGCAAACGAGGCCAGAAGGAAGTTGGATCTTCCAGACAGAGAGGGTGGAGACGTTTTACTTGCAAATGGCAACATGGTTCCGCTGACTATGGCGGGTGCAGCATATACAAAGGGACAGCAGATCCCAGATGATCCGGAAGATCCGGACAATATAACAGATCCGGAAACAGATCCGGATAAAATAATAGATCCGGAAACAGATCTGGACAAGGATAAAGACGGAGAGGAATAGGAGGTGCAAAGGTGGCAAAGAAAAGATTTAATTTTACGCGTAAGAGACGCGGAAAGACAGAGAATGTGGGTTATCTGGACTTCGAAGCAAAAGATGAAGAACAGAGATGTTCGCTTTATTTCTATGGAGACATTGTATCAGCGGCATGGATGTCGGAATGGTACGAAGAGGACAAATGCCCGGCAGACATTGCAGATTTCTTGAATCAGTTGGATGGATACGAAGATATTGACATCTATTTCAACTCTGGTGGCGGGGATGTATTTGCAGGGCTTGCAATTTACAACCAGCTAAAAAGATATTCTGGGCACAAGATCGGATATGTGGATGGAATGGCAGCATCCATTGCATCTGTAATCATGTTTGCGTGTGATGAACTGCATTTTTCGACAGGAGCGCAGGCTATGATACATAAACCTTCATGTATGGCATGGGGAAATGCAGATGATATGGAAAAAACAATCAAACAGCTGAATCTGTGTGAGGATTCCATTGTGGATGTGTACATGCAGCATGTGCAGGATGGAGTGACCAGAGATCAGATCAAGGATCTGATGCGGAAGGAAACATGGTTCGATTGCGAAAAAATGCAGCAGTACTTTGACGTTGAAATTGAAGAAAAAGCAGCAGTTGCAGCATGTACATCTGATTATTTTGCTAAATACAACAATTTGCCGGAGCCTTTGGGAAAGCCAAAGACGAAGGATATTGTAAATGCGGTCATTGAAGAACTGGAGAACCGGAACAACAAGGCTGCGGAACAGGAAAAACAGAGAATGGAAGCCGAAAAAGACGAAATTCTCAAAGATTTGTACCAGTATGGAACTTAAGGAGGAAAAAATGGGAAAGAAAGAAATGGAAGAGTTTTTAAACAAGATCAATGCCAAAAAGCAGGAGGTAAAGGATCTTGTAAATGCCGGAAAAATCGAAGATGGAAAAAAAGCAAAGGAAGAGCTTATCGAAATGCAGGATAAGTTTAATCTGCTTATGGATCTGGACGATGACGATCAGAACCATATTGAGGATCAGGTTAAGAATGGAACAGCAAAACAGGTTGGTGGAGAGGTAAAACCGGATAAAAAGAACCTGGTAAAATCTTTCGTCAACATTGTTAGGGCTGGATTTTTAGGAACAGAGCCGGATGCAAAAGATGTTGAAGTGTATAAAGATGCAATCTCGTCAGACGTTACACCCGGAAGCAACAGTGAACTGGGAATTGGTATCACAATTCCGGAAGATATCAGAACCGATATTATCGAGTTAAGAAGATCTGCTGACAATCTGGAACAGTATGTGAATACAGAAGGTGTCACTACGAAGAGCGGAACACGAAACATCGAAATTGATGCAGAATCGACTCCATTTGACAACGTGGATGAGGCAAAAGATTTTCCGGAAATGGATGAGCCAAAGTTTAAGCAGATCAAATATGCAATTAAGAAAAAAGGTGGAATCTTAAAGATCACAGCAGAGCTGCTGGAAGATACAGCTACCAACATTATGGCATACATTAACAAATGGATTGCAAAAAAAACGAAAGCAACACGTAACGCTATGATCCTTAAAGTGCTTGATACCATGACTAAGGGAAAAGAAGTTGTCATTGAAAATCTGGATAGCCTGAAAGACGTTTTTAATGAAGATCTTGATCCGGCAATTGCAGAAGCAGCTGTGATCATCACAAACCAGAGTGGGTTTAACTACCTGGATAAATTGAAGGATAAGGATGGAAACTATATCCTCCAGAAAGATCCAACACTGCAGACGAAGGGAAAGCTGCTGTTTGGGGAATATCCAATTATTAAGCTGTCTAAAAAAACACTGAAATCAGAAAAAGTCATGAATAGTGATGGTCATACGGTAGATGCATACAAGCATCCGGTATATTGTGGAGATTTAAAATCTGCAATTACACTGTTTGACAGAAACGTACTGTCTATTGATATGAATGACAAAGGAGCAGGACTTTGGGATAAAGATCTGACCGGAATCAAGGTCCGTGATAGATTCGATGTACAGCCGGTTGATGAAGGGGCTGTGATTAAAGGACAGATCACAGAAACAGTAAATGGATAAATGCTGCGGGGCGGTCAGCCGCCCCGTGAAAACGGGGGATGCATCATGACGGAGGAAGAAAAAAAGGAATACAGGGAAAATCTGACACAGCAGTGCAAAAAATACTGTCATATTGATTATGACGATGATATTGACATTGTGGAGTTGATGATAAACACCACTTTAGAAGAGATGCAGGAGCTGATTCCGAATTTTGATGCGTATAAAATGACCAGCAGACAGCGATTGATTGCCCTTGTATCGGTAAAAAATCTGTATGATAACCGGGAAAAATACGGGGAATCCAAGCAACTATCCAGCGCAGTATCATCTATGCTTTTGAAAGAGATCTATGGAGGTGCAGCAGTTGCAGACGGGCAGGATTAAGATCATCCGGAGAGAATCACAGGTAGTTGATGGACGAAAAGAGTATACAGAATCGACATTCTATGAATGTTGGTGTGAGGTTAAAAGTCTTAGCACTACAGAAAAATACACAGCATTGCAGACAGGGATTGAGAATGCAATCGTATTCGAAGTCCGAAACTGCGAGAAAGTAGAGAATATCAGGAGAAATCTGAAAGAGTTTTCCGCAGAATACAAAGGCACAGTGTTCAAAATCTATGATGCATCACCTATGTTTGTGGATAACCAGAAAGTACAGCTGAAATGCAGGGAAAGCGAATAGAAGAGTCAGAATCTGACACGGAGAAAAATGAAAGTAGAAATGGAATTCCAAGGATTGCAGGAACTGTTAAAAGCGTTTGAAGATGCGGCCAGTGATGCAGAAGTTGCAGAAGTAAACAGGAAAATAGTAGAAAAAGGTGAACCAGTCGTGAAAAAAATCATGTCTGGGAAAATACCGAAGTCCGCGGACATTAAAAAAAGTGGTCGTGGTTTTGGTACGAAATCATCGGTGTCTACACATGCTGCAGATAGTGTTCCAATGGGAAAACCAAAGGTAAAGGGCGCGGGAGTATCCGCGGAAGTTGGATGGGATAAATCGGACAACAGTGAGCACTTTTATGTGAAATTTATAAACTGGGGAACAATATACCAGCCGCCAAGGGAATTTATTTACGAGACAGGCAGAGATGCAGACTCTGAATTGCAGAAGATAGCAGAACAGGAGTACCAGGCATTCTTAGATAACACATTGAAATGAGGTGAATATGGCATGAACAAAGGCCCGGATATTATAACCGATGCATCGAATGCGCTGAAACCACTAAGTGATCGAGGAATAATCGTAATGCAGGGATGGTATGACAAAAACATCCATAAAACACATGTGACATTGTGGGATCTTGGAGAAGACGATGATAATTTTTCGGATGATGATGCAGAGGGAATAACGTGGCCAGTGCAAGTGACTATATTTTCGGAGCGTGATGAGATAGATCTTGCAAGGGAAATCAAGAAACTTATGAAAGATAATGGATTTTCGTTTGAGGGAAGAAATGCAGATGATTCAAAACCGGAAGATGGAATTTACATGAAAGCACAACGTTTTTCAAAATTTTATGAAATGGAGGAATAAAAGATCATGAATGAACAGGAGCAGGTTACACAGGTAAGTGAAACAAAGAAAGAGATTGTCCGCAGCAGAACATGTGGATGTAGAGATTTCTATGTGGCGAGAGTAACACAGAATACAGCGGCCGGATATGTCGCAGAGACACCGTTAAAGCTGGCAAGAGCAATCAAGGCGAAAATTGATGAAAAATGGTCTTCCGAAAAAATTTATTCGGATGATGGTCCGGAGGAAGTGATAAATTCCTATGAAGGTACGGATGTAGAGCTGGAAATCAATGCGTTATCGCCACAGGACCGTGCATATATTTTTGGTCAGCTTTACGAAAATGGATTTCTGGTAAAATCGGCAGACGATATGGCACCGGAAGTTGCTATTGGTTGGCGCGAACGTAAACTTAACGGAAAATATGATTTCAGATGGTTATATGCCGGAAAATTTGCGGAAGGAATCAGCGAAGAGGCGAGCACCAAAGAAGGAAAACTTTCCCCGACAACAAAAACCATCAAGGGATCTTTTTATGAGCGCAATTTGGATAATAAATATGAGATCTCCGTGGATGAGTCCAATCTTGTAACAGAGGATACTGATGCAGCTACAGCAATTAAAGACTGGTTCTCGAAGGTACAGGAAAAAGACAAAGCGCATGAATAATTAAAAGAATAACAGGAGGCAGGCAAAATGACTAAGAAAATCACAGTAAACAATAAAGAATATGAGATGCCTAAATTATCCATTGATGGATATATGGATTATTTGGAAATCGAAGAGAGAGTTGATGCACATACGAGATATACAAAGAAAGATATAGCAGATATGTGTGAGTGCATCTGTAGCGTCTATGGCAATCAGTTCACGGTAGAGGAATTAAAAGATCCAAAAACAGGAATTGATCCGGCAGGATTGATTATGGAATTCCAGGGAATTGACATAGGGGTAGGAAATGAGCTTGCAAAACGGATGGAGAAAATCGCAAAAAATTCTTAGACCGCAAGTTGATTCCGGAAATTGAGCTGACTTGCGGTGGAAAGTATTATTTTTTAAATTCCATCACAGTAGAGCAGTACAAGCAGTACATTAGTCTCATGGAGAAAAATGAGACACAACAGATAGAAGAGGCAAATTTTTTTAACAAAAAAATATTGCAAAAATTACTAAATAATGAGGTGCCAATCGCAGAGATCGGAAAGATTGATGCGGTTGAATTCCTCACAACAGTAAAAACAGTGCATTTTATTATGCAGGACATCCTCATGCAAAAAATGTTAAATGTGGTGGAAGTACAGCAGATTGAAAAAGAAAAATCCGCATTTGATGAATATGATCGTGAGAACGGATATGAGGATGATTTGGATGAGAATGAAAATAATCGCTGGAAGATATGCGGTGAAATTATAGATAGGATTGTAAAAATTGCAATCCAGGTTATGAGAAATTCTTATAGCCAGTGCATGAAGGAAGATATGGAGGAGTTACTCGATTATCTGAAATTCGAGCTGGATACTATAAACGAGAACCAGTAGGGGGTGAAAGCAGATGGCTTTTACAAGCGTTAAGTTAAGTGTTGATTCGAACAGTTATACACAGCAGATGAAGTCTGCAGCGGCACAGATGCGCGTATTATCTGCGGAATATTCTACGGCAGCAACGAAAGCAAAATTGTTTGGATCAGCTACGGATGGTTTAAAAGCAAAAGCAGAATCACTCTCACAGAAAGTATCCGTACAGAAAAATATTGTACAGTTAAACAGCCAACAGCAGGAAAAACTAACCCAAAAACTGACAGAGCAGAAGGCTAAGCAGGAAGAGTTAAAAGCAAAAATTGACGATGCAAGGGCAGCCTATGAGAAGTCCACAGCAGAAACGGGAAAAAATTCTGAGCAATCCAAGGCTTTAAAAAACGAACTGAACAGCCTGGAGCAGCAGTATAAGGTAAATGAATCTGCCATAGGTAAAACAGAGACGGCACTGGCCAACCAGACGGTAAAAACAGAAAAGTCTAAGACAGCTCTGATGGGGATGGAAAAAGAGCTGGAAAATGTAAATAAAGAACTGAAAGAACATAAGTTTAATGCATTTACAGAAGGATGTAACAAAGCAGGAACAGCAATTGAAAATGTAGGTAAGAAAGCATCTGTACTGTCAGCGGCAGCTGTAGCAACAGGAACAGCATCCATTAAAGCGGCAGAGGATTTAAAAGAGGGATATGATATTGTAGTAACCAAAACGGGAGCTACAGATGATGCCTTAAAAGATTTAAAAGAATCTGCAAATAATGTATTTGGAACAATGCCGGAAGATATGGCAACTGTTGGAGAAGCCATTGGAGAGGTAAACACAAGATTCCATACAACCGGGGACGAACTGGAAAGCACGTCAAAGCAGTTTATACAGTTCGCATCAATAAATGATACTAATATTACGCAGTCGGTCGATCAGGTCGACAAAATGATGAAAGCGTGGAATGTTGATGCATCACAGACAGGAAATTTGCTGGGACTTTTAACAGCTAAAGCACAGGAAACGGGAATATCCGTTGATACGCTGGAATCAGAGGTCCTGGATAATAATTCGGCATTAAAGCAGATGGGCTTATCCATGCCACAGTCCATAAACCTGATGGCACAATTTGATGAAAATGGAGTAAATGCGTCAACGGCACTTGCTGGATTAAAAAAAGCGTTACAAAATGCAACATCCGAAGGAAAAACAATGGATGAGGCATTAAAAGATACGATCGGAAGCATCAAAAATGCAAAAACGGATACAGAAGCATTAAAGATCGCACAAGAGCTGTTTGGAAAAAAGGGCGCAGCAGAAATGGCTACAGCAATCCGCGAAAATCGAATTGATTTGAATGATCTGTCAAGTTCGATGAAGAAATATGGGAATACTGTAGAATCCACATATAATAACACAAAATCCCCATTGGATAATGCAAAGACAGCTATGAACAATGCAAAAATTGCAATGGCAAATTTTGGGGAAACAGCTTTACAGTCCGCTGCACCGATGATATCCAAAGCCACAACGAAAGTGCAGGATCTTACAAAAAAATTCACATCACTGAATGATAAACAGCAGCAGACCAGTATTAAAAGTAGGACTTGTTACAGCAGCCATAGGACCGGCTACAGTAGCCACAGGAAAGCTGGTAAAAGGTGTAGGCGATACTGTAAAGGGTGTAAAAAAAGGGATTGAATTAGGAGGTAAAGCGGTATCAGCGGTTAAATCTGTGGCAGCAAAGATCGTTGAAAAAACAGCGGCAACGGCAGCAGGAACAACGGCAGATACAGCGGCAACGGCCGCCACAGCCGCGCATACAACAGCCACAGCGGCCGCAACAGCTACAACAGGGACAATGACAGCCGCACAGACTGCATTAAACGTAGCAATGAAGCTGTGCCCGATCCTAATGATTGTTGGACTAATTACAGGTCTGATAGCGGCAGGGGTTGCGCTGTACAAAAACTGGGACAAGATAAGCGCGTTTGGATCAAAGCTCTGGGGAAATATTAAAAAGGATTTTAATAATATAAAAAAGAGCGTTACCGATTCGTTTAAAAAGTCAGGTGAGGCGGTAGAAAATAACGTCAAAAAAATGACAAATTCGGTGAAAAACAGCGCGATAGGAAAAGCTACGTCTACGGTATTTAAAGCCATACATAAGACGGTAGAGGACAATATGAAAGCCTCTACTGCATCAGCAAAGAAAAACCTTGATGAAATGAAATCCGCGTACCAGAAGAATGGTGGTGGGATAAAGGGAATCGTTGCTGCCACAATGACAGGTATACGAAATAATTATCAGAGCAAATATGATGAAATAAACAAGTTGACGGGTGGAAAACTTGACATCATGGTGCAAAAGACGCGGGAAGGATTTAAAAAGGCTGCTAACTCTATTGCAGAGAAGGTATCACAGGCGAAAAAAAATGCGTCCAGTTTTGCATCAGGTGTCGTCACAGAAGTTGGAAAAATTCCGGGAAAAACCGTATCAATTGGAATCAACCTGGTAAAAGGTCTCTGGAACGGAATAAGCAATATGCAGTCCTGGGCAATTTCAAAGGTCCGGGGGTTTGGAAATTCAGTGCTTACCGGATTAAAAAATTTCTTCGGGATTCATTCTCCGTCAAAGGTGATGGAGGAGCAGATCGGAAAGAACCTTGCGCTTGGTGTGGCAAACGGTATCACAAAACATAAAAAGCATGCAAAAAAATCCGCATCCGAGATGGGAAGCGAGATTGTAAAAGCAGCGAAGAAAAAGCTGGATACCTATAAGACATATCATAAGATGTCCTTAAAACAAGAAACGGAATACTGGGATGCTGTAAGAAAACAGATTAAAAAAGGGACATCCGCACGGACAGAAGCTGATAAAAAATATCTTGCAGACAAAAAATCCTTAAACAGCCAGCTTACAAAGGCACAGAAGGAATATGCCAAAAGCGAAAAACAGATAAATGCTGATCTGAAAAAAGAGATTAAGAGCCTGAACGCTGAATACAAAAATGCAGTGAAGGAAAGAAAAGATTCTCTGCTTTCCTCTTTTTCGCTGTTTGAGTCTTACGATGCAGGAGATACAGTCTCGAAGAGTGATCTGCTGGTAGGTATGCAGACACAGGTAGAAGCTCTAAACGAGTGGGAACGTCAGATTGCTACATTAAAATCTAGGCTTGGAAATACAGAACTGTTTAAAACAATACAGGAAATGGGTGTGAGCGGATTGCAACAGGTAAAAGCAATCAACTCCATGACAGAGGAAGAACTGAAAAGATACACAACACTGTATAAGGAAAGACAGACTTCTGCAAAAAACGAGGCCACCACAGAGCTGAAAGATACAAAGAAGAGCACAGATGATAAGATTGCGAAAGCAAACAAGCAGGCGCAGGAAAAACTTACAAAAGCACAGAAAACCTACACGGATGCATGTAAAAAGCTGGGGGTTACTGGTGCGGCAGCAGTAAAGAAAACTGTGGATGGAGCAGAAAAGCCATTGACTAAATCATTGGCTAAGATACAGAAGAATACCAAAAAGACAATAAGCACTGCTGTGTCAACTACGAAAAAGGGAGCTACACAGTTAAAAAGGGCAATGGATTTTAAATGGTCTCTGCCAAAGCTCAAGATGCCGCACATTTCCGTTACCGGAGGGAAATCCCCGTATGGAATCGGCGGGAAAGGATCAGTTCCGAAATTCAAGGTTGAATACTATAAAACGGGTGGAATCATGACAAACCCGACAGTATTCGGACTGAATGGAAACAGCTGGATGGTTGGTGGAGAGGCCGGAGCAGAGGCAATTCTTCCGCTGCAGGAATTTTACCAGAAATTTAGCAACATACTTGATAGAAAATTTGAAGCAGTACAGAAAGCACAGGCGGTCGGAGTGACATGTTACACATACATTGATGGTGATGAGATCGCAAGCAGGACCGTTACCAAGGTAGACAGCAAGATGGTAACGGATAAACGAAAACGGAGGTAGACATGAAGGTAAATGGTATTGATATCCGGAAATATGATGCAAAACAATTAACCGTAGATGTACAGCCTCCTGGTATTAACGTAAATTACGAATGGATAACGCGGGCATTATTACCGGCAGAATTCGATACGGATGTAACAATGGGACATTTAAAACTGTCGGTATATTTTAGAGGACAGAACCGGAATAAGATTATACGGACAGCGTCAGAATTTATGCAGAACTTTACAAAATCGTGTGATCTTAACCTGGATGGATATAAAGGAACTTACAAGGGTTACATGACATCCAGCGATTACGAAAAGAAAAATGTAAAGAATCGGTATGTATTAAATCTGGAATTTGACGGATTTTTCTACGATGACCAGCTTGATCTTGTCTTTGATGGGAAAAAAACAGCAACGGTGTACAATGCCGGGACAAGATCGGCACCGTGCATTATAGAAATATATGCAAAGAGTGCATTAACAAATTATGAGATAACCGGATTGAGCAATGAGAACATAGTCGTAGAAGCTCTGGAAGCTGGAAAAACGATGATTATTGATGGTATCCGTGGAATTGTTACAGTAGATGGCAAAAACGCTTTTAATCGGGTTAATATGTGGGAATTTCCACGTATGGGAGCAGGAGAAATAACCGTAGGATTTTCTTCGGATGCGGCAAAGGTAAATGTAAAATATAGTCCAATGTGGATATAGGAGGCGGTTAGGTTGCAAATTTTTGATGTAAATAAAAACCGAATTGGAATACTGACCGGATTTAAGGATAGATCCATTACGACAACCCTTGATTCCGGAGATAAAGAGATGTCTTTCCAGTATCCGGCAACTGCCGCCCTGGTAAACGATTTAAAAGAAGAGTGCTATATCAGGACGAAAACGGATGAGTATGTATTAAAGGAAATAAATGAAGCTGATGATTTTAATACATATACAGCCACCTTAAACGTGGAAGAATTGGAATCCAAGGTATTTAAGACCGGATTTGAGACGGTTGAAAAGACAATCACGGAATGTTTGCAAATTGCTTTTGATGGTACCGGTTGGAGCATCCGCAATTGCGAGGTTACAAAAAGACGAACAATCCGTGAATCTGATCAGCAGACAGCGTGGAGTGTTCTGCAGAAAGCATTAAGCACTTACAGATGCGAATGTGTAATAGATACGCTGCAAAAGAAAATTGATATCTATGATCGAATCGGAGAAGATAAGGGAGCCTATTTTATTGAGGGATTAAACCTTAAAAAAATGACACGAAAATCTGATACCTATGATTTTTATACCAGGATTTATCCAATCGGGAAAGATGGACTCACACCGGAAACAGTGCTGGGAAAAGATTATATTGATAACCACCAGTACAGCAGCAAAGTGAAAGCATGCGTATGGAAAGATGAAAGATATACCGTGGTGGATAGCCTTATAGAAGACGCGACCGCAAAACTTGCGGAAATATCGAAGCCATACAGACAGTATACTGCAGAAGTGCAGGATCTGGCAAAGCAGAGTGAAGTCTATAAGGATATCCTTGCATATGGAATTGGAGATACAGTTACCATTATATCCAAGACAAAAGGTATTAAGGACAAGCAGAGAATTGTAAAAATTGTAGAGTATCCAGAAACACCGGAAAAAAATACCGTTGAACTGTCTAATGTTAATAAAACATTTGCAGAAATCCAGCAGGAGGAAGTGGATGCCGAGACGGATCGCGCAACGACAGAGGAAGGAAACCTGTCGGACGATATCGCGGATGAAGCAGAAACTAGACAGGATGAAGATTCGAAGATCACGGTAAGGGTAGAAAAGACAGAGAAAAGCATTGAAACGGAGGTGGCAGACAGATCACGGGAAAATCTTGAAATTGCAACAAAAATATCGCAGTTGCCGCATAAATTATCGCTGCAAGCTACAGGTGGGGAGAAAACCGTAGGAATTACGATACAGCTGTATGACGAAAATGGCCAACTGCTCGATACAACAAGTGGTACTGCCAATATAACGGTAACGGGATTCGTTAGATTTAACGATCTGGCAAATGCTGGATCGACCACAATTAACGGAGCAAATATTACTACCGGAGTTATTAAAAGTGATGACAGTGAATTCACACGCGCAACATTCTATGATGGAATCAATTATGGTTTTCCTTGGCATGGGAATAATTATAAGTATGAAATAATTAAAGTTACATCTTTAGGAATACTGCAATTCGGTGGTCGGGATATGCACACCAACTTTCCGGGAAGTGTTGCGGTAGATGGTGTTTTGTCAAATATGGGTTCTCGTGTAGTAACAACAGAAGAATTAAAATTTGATAATTTATCTTATACCGACACAGGACATGGGAATATAAAAGGACCAGACAGCAGCCATAACTTGGCAACGACAACATGGGTAAGCAATAATTTCCAAAAGAAGAGTGGATCTGATAGGAGATTAAAAAAAGATTTTGCAGATATGCCGGATATAACGTATTTGTATATGCACCTTAATCCGAGAAAATATAAGTTTAAGACTGGATTAAAAGGATATGATGAGCGTATCCATTACGGATTTATCGCACAGGATATCGAGGATATTGCAAAAAAATTAAATCTTGGAAATCTTAGCTTGGTTTACAAGGAAAAATGTGATGCAGATTTGTCAAACGAAATGGATATTATTGGAGATCAGTATGTTTATCGAGTTGATAAAGACGAACTGCACGCAATGCATGTGCAGATGATCCAAAGGCAGGAAAAAGAAATTGAACAATTACGAATGAGTAATTGTACTTTAAATGGAGAAATTGAAATATTAAAACAACGTATAGAAAGATTGGAGGAAAAATTATGTTAGAAGTAACAAAGACAGTAAATGTGAGCGGATATTCGAGAATTGCAGAATCTGATGCACCGTATGTGTATTTTAGCGCATCCATATCGGCAGACGGAAAGAGAAGTGTAAATTATTCTGTACAGAATCAGGATGTTTTTAATGCAAATGAAAAAACGTTTGAAGCAGACCGGAAGGAATTTGAAGAGGCAGTTAAGAAGATGGATTAACATGGTTAAGCAGGAAAAGAGGTGGGGAAGATGAGCCTGTCTAAGATGGTAACCAATATTACCATGGAAATGTCCGGGGATATAAAGAAATATATGGTGTCTGCGGTGCAAGGAGACCGTGCTACGCGGTGTGTATTGGTCAAATTGGTAAATAACGGAGAACCATATATGATTCCGGACGGTGCCCGTGCCATAGTGAATATAAAAAAGCCAGATGGAAAATTCGTCTACAACCAATGTACATACAGTGGAAATGAAGTAACCATTGATCTTACAAGTCAGGCTTTAGCTGCATCTGGAACAGCATATTGCAATGTAGAGATCCGGACAGCGGATGATACACAGATAATAACAAGTGCTACATTTGAAATCGAGATCGAAACGACTCAAAGAAGTGACAGTGCTATAGAATCGTCTAATGAATTTACGGCGATAGAAGTGAAAGTCCATGATCTGATTGAAAAAATATCGAATACGAACAGTGCAGTAGTTAAAGCAGAGCAGCAGAGAAACCAGAATGAAGAGAGCCGGGCAGCAGCAGAAGAAATACGACAGCAGAATGAAGAGAGCCGGGCAGCAGCAGAAAAAGAGAGACGGCAAAATGAAGAGAACCGGGGACAAGCTGAATCAGATCGAGAAAAAAGTGAGCAGAAGCGATCACAGGGCGAGGATAACAGAAACCAGAATGAAGAGAGCCGGGCAGCAGCAGAAAAAGAGAGACAGCAGAATGAAGAGAGTCGGGCAGCAGCAGAAAAAATACGACAGCAGACTGCAAAGGATGCCACAGAAAAAGCAAATATGGCAGGGAGTGCGGCAGAAAAGATCGCAAAAGAAGTTGAACAGAAATTAAAAAATGGAGAATTGAAAGGCGAAAAGGGAGATAAGGGGGATACCGGAGAAAAGGGAGCTACAGGGGAAAGCGGTGTGACCATGCCAGCCAATGGAATGATAGCACTGTCCGGAGATGAAAATGGAAATCTGTGGTGCTACTATTCAGATGCAGATAATCCACCACAATTTGAGAAGGACGACAAAGGAAACATTTATTACATTTTACCAGATTAACAGAAAGCAATCTGGTGATATGTCAAGCTAATTTTTGAAATGATTTTGATATGTATTTCAGAAAAAAGGGTAACTTTAATAGACCTATGATTCAAACGAAACATAAGTTCGGTTAGTTAGAATCTTTAATTGATGTATCCAGCGATACGCCGGAGTACAGTTGGTTTC
>OCAM01000531.1_pt1 | contig 34093 bp, 34 predicted proteins | sample 1538281 | NCBI WGS metagenome assembly OCAM01 (sample SAMEA2580273, study PRJEB22360) | human gut metagenome | biome: human gut; feature: human-associated habitat; material: faeces | place: Denmark | collected 2008/2010 | reverse complement strand
TTTTTATTTGATTGCAGCCATTGGCTGCGCTATGATGTGATAGTCCCATATTTAAGCCAATGCGTTTGAAAATTTTCTAAATCCACTACAGTTATGTTTTTTATATTTGTCGTCTTTGCAATTTATATATGTTGTCTTGTAAAAACTGCACAAAAATCCACTGTCAAATATGACTATAATGACGAAAAAAACACAGGGTGTTGACAATGACAAATATGAGTCATATACTAACTATAGATTTGTTAATTTAATTGACAAATAAACATAATAAACTAATAATCGATTATTTAGTACGTAACAAAAAACAATGGATAACAAGGTGACAGGTATGAGGAAAAAAGTATATAAAAAAATCAGCCTTCTTATGGTTGCCTGCATGACAGCAGGAATGATGGGAAGCGTAAATGTTCAGGCGGAATCCCTTTACACACAGGAAGACTTTGCAAATGTGCTGGACGTAACAGCAAGATTGGACGAAACTGCTTACGGATACTATGAGACAGATAAATTCAATATTTTCTCCGATATGGGTGCATGGCATGGGTATCATCTTCACACATTAGATGATGTAGATACATATGGAGGATTTGCAGGTCCGCATATTATCGGTCAGGATATAGGAATGAATTTATCAGACTGCATTAGTCGTCTGAAACTGAAAAAAGCAGACGGGGAAGAGATTGACCTTACAGATGCAAGAACCTACACGGCATACTATCCGGGAAAATTAATGCAGTATTATGAAGAACGTGATGAGTACAAAGTAACCCTGGAACTGATCTTTGCGAGCGGAAGAACAAATTATGTCCGCACAACAATCGAGAATTATTCAGATGAGCCGCTGGTTCTTGATGTAGCGTGGGACGGAAAGGTTTTTGACCATAATAATATCGGAGATGACGCTTATCCGACAAATGCCACATTTGAAGACTGTGAAAATGGAGTACAGGTAGGCTTTACGGAATATTCTGACGCCTGGACAACAACGGAGGAGACAAAGTATACAATCCGTCACAGTGAGGAAGTAACAACAGAAATTGCAGAAGATAAAATGAGTTATGTTTCCAGATTAAACGAGCCTGTAACTGTGGAAAAGGGAACACCATATGTCACCTATACAGCAGAAAGCTATACTTTTACAGCAGACGAGGCAGCAGAAGAGTCAAAAGTAGTGGAAGGGCTGTTTACGGAGCCGGAGAAAGCGTTTGAAGAAAACCGTACAAGATGGCAGGAATATTTAGATAAAACATTTGATAAAGAAGATGATGTTCCGAAGCCATATAAAAATGCGACTGTAAAAGCTATGGAAACGCTGATCACAAACTGGAAGAGTCCGGCAGGAAAATATAAACACAGTGGTCTGACTCCATCTATGTCCTATATGTGGTTTAATGGCGTATGGGGCTGGGATACATGGAAAAATGCAGCAGGTATTGCAGAGTTTGATCCTCAGCTTGCAGCAGATGGAATCCGTTGTATGTTTGACTACCAGATCCAGGAAGATGATCCGGTACGTCCGCAGGACGCAGGAACAATTTTTGACTGCTTTACTTATAAAGAAGGTTCTGAAAACTTCAGAAATTCAAAACCTCCTCTTGCAGCATGGGGCGTATGGAAAGTATATCAGGAAGGCGGAGATAAAGAATTTCTTGAGGAAATGTATCCTAAGTTGACGGCATATCACGATTGGTGGTATACTAACCGTGATACAGACCACAATGGTGTTGCGGAATACGGCGGCATGGTTGACGACGCACATTATCAGAAAGACGAAGATGGAAATATCCTGAAAGATGAAAATGGAAAACCGTTATTAAATGTAGAAAACATCATTGAGGCGGCAGCATGGGAAAGCGGCATGGATAACGCAACACGCTTTGATCAGGAAGGAAACGGACCAGATGATGTAGGCGTACTTGTATATGAAAATGAGAATGCAGAAGGCGAAGTAGTTGGATATTCTCTGAATCAGGAATCTGTCGATTTGAATGCGATGCTTTATGCAGAAAAAGGTTTCCTGAAATCTATAGCAGAAGAACTTGGAAAGACAGAAGATGCTGCAAAATATGAAGAAGAAGCAGCCGAACTTGCAGACTATATCAACACAAATATGTGGGATGAGGAAACAGGTTTCTATTATGATCTGCAGATCAACGAGGACGGTTCTGAGAAGAAAATCCTTACAAACAGAGGTAAGGGAACAGAAGGCTGGCTTCCTCTTTGGGCAAAGCTGGCTCCTGCAGACAGAGCGGAGAAGGTAAAGGACAATATGATGGACGAAGAAAAATTCAACCTGAGAGTTCCGATGCCAACCGCATCTTTTGACAATGACAAGTTTAATCCATATCGTTACTGGAGAGGTCCTGTATGGCTGGATCAGGCGCTGTACGGTGTAGAAGCGCTCCAGAATTACGGATACGAAGAGGAAGCAAAAGAGCTTGCTTATAAACTGTTCGATGGAGCGGAAGGCCTTCTGGGTGACGCGGCAATTCAGGAAAATTACAATCCGGTTACAGGAGAGGGACTTCATACTAAGAATTTCTCCTGGTCTGCGGCAGCTTACTATATGTTATACAAGAATGCGCTGGTGGAAACAAATCCATCTACTCAGACAGGATTGGAAATGAAATAAAAGATGATGACAGGGTGCTGTACAGATGTACAGCGCCCTGTTTGTAAATAGGGGGGAGTTTAATGGCAGCAGAAAAGTAAGTAGGTAATCATTCGTATATTGACATTTTATAAAAGCCATCTGATACTGCTCCTGGCTGTCTGCCAGATTCTCTATCAGATGGCTTATTATTATTTTTTTAGTTTAGTACGGCAGTATTCCGGAAGATTCTCTGACCATGGAAGCAGTTTCTTTAATTCTTCCTCTTTAGGAAAAGCCCCCATTTTTCTGAGTTCATCCAATATATAAGTCAGATATGCGTATGGTTTCAGATGGTTCAGAAGTGCCGTTTCTGTAATGCTGTAAACAATGGCACTGGCATCTGCTCCCCGTACACTTTTGGCAAACAGCCAGTTGCGGCGTCCTACTGCAAAGTTTTTCAATGCACGTTCTGCACTGTTGTTGTCTATGCTGAGATGTCCATCTTCCAGATACCGTCTCAGATATACTTCCTGATTAAGCGTATACAAAATGGCATCACCAATAAGGGAAGACCTGTCTACAGAATCTTCCATCGTATGCAGCCATTCAAACATGGCATCCATAACCGGACGGGACTGTTTCTGGCGCTCCTCATATTTTTCTTCCGGTGTTTTGTCATGGAGCATCTCCTCAATCTTATAGAGAATCCCGATCCTTGACATTGCCTGATATGCAACTGTCTCTTTCAGCTGTTCTTTTGTGAAGTCTTTTTTCAATGCTGTGAGGGCTGCATCAAAGCGCCGTCTTGCATGGGTAAGGCATCCGCTTATTATGATACCTTCTCCTAAACTGTGATAAGCCTGATATCCATCACAGGTCAGATACCCATGAAACCTGTTCCCTAAAAAGTTTACAGGATGATATCCCGCACGGGTCCTTTCATAATCGAAGAGTACCATCTGCGGGGAGCCACTGAACTCATCCGTGAGGTATACCCACATCCAGTTCTGGGTCGTACCTTTCTGCTCTGGTTCTCCAAGTACCTGGATACGGCTTTCATCACAATGGATATATCTGCTTTCCAGAAGTTCTTCTTTCATCAGCTGATACAGTGGTTTCAGGTATCTGTCTGCACAGTTTATGATCCAGTTTGCCATAGTCTTTGTGGAAAGATCAAGATCATATCTGGCAAACTCTCTTTCCTGGCGTGCCAGAGGCATCCCATTTACATATTTAGCGTTCATGATACCGGCGACAAGGGAAGGCGTAGCGATACTTCCACGGATCAGGGAAGGTTCTTTTTCCGGACGTTTCATGGCCCCGCATTTCGGACAGCTGTATACATAAGTGATCTCTTCTTCAACCTCAAACTTTGCAGGTACAAAACGCAGGCGTTTTACGGTTTCCTTTGTTACTACGCTGTATTTTTTTCCGCATTCCGGGCAGTAACGGGCTTCCCCTTCCAGTTTATAGGTCCTGGTCTCAACAGTCTCAAAATTGGAAAGATCTTCTTCCCTCTTTCCTTTTCTCTTTTTACGTTTATAAGAGGATGGCCGGATCTCTTCAAACAGCTCTTCTGTTTCCGCATCCGCACTGGCTTCTGCCTCATTGAACAGGTTCATCTGTTCATAGCCTTCGGCATACTTTTCACTGGATGCACCAAACTGTTTCCTCTGTGCAAGGGTAAGACGGTCAGAGAGCATGGCATTTAAGAATTCGAGTTCCTTCTGTTTATCCTTCAGCAGCTGGATCTCCGTATCCTTCTTCTTTGTCTGTTCCTGTACGATCTTCATCAATGAGATCAGATCTTCACGGCTCATGTTATTCAGCTGTTTATCTGTAAAGATCGGTTCCATGTCCTGTCCTCCCGGCTTTTATCATTATCAAAAGTATACCATGATCCCAGCTGTTTTCCTATGGAAAACTGCGTTTCCGGATATAGGAAATATGCAGGAAGATGTCGTATTTTTCATGATTTTTACGGGATTGACAGCTCCGCTGTCGTATGCTTACAGAATGATCTTTGGATGGTGTTCCTCAAATGCACCTCTGGGATTTAAGGATAGTCCGTCACACAGCCAGTGGATCTCTTTCAGAGTCACCTGGCGGAGTTCGTCCGGAGTATCCGGCCAGTGGAAGGCATTACGGTCGAGCCGTTTCATCAGGATCCAGAATCCGGATCCGTCCCATTGGAGGATCTTTATAGAAGTACGCCGACGGTTGCAGAACGCAAACATGCAGCGTGAGTATGGGTCGAGGTGAAATTTTAATTTGATGATGGCAGCCAGACCATTGTAACTTTTTCTCAGATCAGTGACTCCGCAGGCAAGATATACCGTTGTTCCTCCTGCCAGGTCAAGCATGGCACTGCAGGAATCCCAGTATGGATTCCATCAGTTCCGGTCTGCAGGAATCAGATATTTCAATACGGATACTGTCTGAGACAAAAATACGCACCGGTGCAGTTTCTTCAGAGAGAAGCTTTCTGGCAGCTTCCTGTTCAGATGGCAGTCTGGCAAAGACCAGATCCTGTTCAGGTTCAGATGCCGGATCTTCTTTAGCAAGTCTGCGGGTCCAGTATCCCATCGTAGATAAAGGGATATCGTTTTCTGCACACCATTGTTTACACGTTTGTCCACTGGTTTTGTATTGCTGGATACGGTCAGCCCAGAGTTTTGCTTTTTCTTCTTTGTTCATAGTGTATAGAATACCTCCTGAGTTTTAAGGAGATTGTAGCAGAATAAAAAATGAAAAAACAGATACGGATGATTACTTACTTACGCAGAAAAGAGTATCAATCAGGAAAAACAGCAGAAAATTAACCGTACTCTTGTATTAAGGCTTGTGCGCCAGGAAAAGCTTGCATCAAGAGCAGAGATCGCAAAGCTTTCCGGTCTGCAGAGAGCTACGATCACCAACATTGTAAAAGAATTAATCGAGCTTGGGATCGTGGTGGAAGACGGGCTTTTAAGCGGAGACAAGGGCCGCAGATCCATCGGAATCCGAATCAACGGAGAAAAATTTGGTGTTGCAGGCGTGATGGTTACAAGGGAGTATTTTGGAGTGAGTCTGATTGGACTTTCCGGAGAAATACATGAGACGAGATACTTTAAAATGGAAGAAACAGATTCTGTATCGGAAAGTATAAAAAGGATCAAAACGGAAATCCGTCATATGATAGATGCACATCAGCAGGAATTTCAGACACTGGCTGTCGGAGTTGCAGTGCCGGGGCCATATAAAATCGACGGGGACGAGGTTGTATTTGTCACAAATCTGGTCGGTTGGGACGGAAGCCCTGTCAGCTCTCTTTTGCAGAAGGATTTTAATATTCCTGTTTATATTGAAAATGACGCAAACGCCGGAGCTTTTGCCCAGCTGTGGAATTATGAAAAGAGACTTTCCAGAAAAGATATGGCGTATATTGTAGCAGGACAGGGAATCGGGTGCGGGATTATCTCAAATGGAGTGCTTTTAAAGGGTTCTCTGGGAATTGCAGGAGAGATTGGTCATACGACCATTGATTACTGCGGACCGCGGTGCGAATGCGGGAATTACGGGTGTCTGGAAATGTACTGTTCCATGCTTGTCTTTAAGAAAAATATACGCGCACGTCTGGCAGCAGGAGAGGAATCCTGGGTTCGGGAATCCTATGAAAAAAGAGGATTTCTGACACAGGATATTTTAAAAGAGGCAATGAAAAGAGGAGACTGTCTTGTAAAGGAAGAGTTTGATAAGATGTGCGAATATCTGTCTGTGGGTATTATAAATGTGATTAATCAGCTGAATCCGGAACTTGTGATCATAGGAGACAGCCTTGCGGAAATCGGAGGGGAATACATGCTGACGAAAATCAAAAGCAAAATCAGAGAGCGTGTCCGTCCGATCATCTGGGATAATCTTCAGGTAGAGCTAAACGAAATACCGGAAAATCCGATTCTTGTAGGAGCAGCAGCTATCGCGGCGCAGCGCGTATTCGAAAATCCGGCGGATTTTATTAAATAAGAAGCATATTTTCATTTATACCGAACTTTTCTAAGGGAATTTTCAGTTGAAGTTTATAAATACATATAGTATCATAGGAGCTAATGAAGACAGAAAGGAAGAAATGAAAATGAAAAAAACAGCACTTGTTATCATGGCTGCGGGAATGGGAACCCGTTTCGGAAAGGGGATCAAGCAGCTTGCACCTGTAGGTCCAAAAGGTGAAATCATCATGGATTATTCTATTCGTGATGCTCTGGAGGCAGGTTTTAACAAAGTTGTTTTCATTATCCGCAAGGATATTGAGGAGGAGTTCCGTAAAGTGATCGGAGAAAGAATCGAGAAGATCACAGAAGTGGCATATGCGTTCCAGGATATGGAAGATATTCCGGAGGGATTTTCTGTGCCGGACGGACGTACAAAACCGTGGGGAACCGGTCATGCAGTTCTGGCAGCAAAAAAAGTTCTCGACGAGCCGTTTGCAGTAATCAACGCAGATGATTATTACGGAAAAGAAGCATATGTAAAAGTACATGATTATCTTGTGAGCGAGCAGCCGGAAGATGGAAAGCTTCATATTTGTATGGCTGGGTTCCGCCTTGGAAACACACTGAGCGACAATGGAAGCGTGACAAGAGGAATCTGCCATATTGAGAACGGACAGCTTACAGGCGTGGCAGAGACACATAATATATATAAGACGGAAACAGGTGCAGAAGAGCGTAGGGAAGACGGAACTTCTCGGGTTCTCGACACAAAAAGCCTTGTATCTATGAATATGTGGGGACTGACACCTGCGTTTATGGAAACTCTGGAAGCTGGATTCAAAGAGTTTCTGGCAGGAATCGAGCCGGGAGATATTAAGAAAGAATACCTTCTTCCGGAGCTTGTGGATCGTCTGATCCAGTCCGGAAGAGCCCAGGTAGACGTACTGGAGACAAAAGACGAATGGTTTGGCGTGACTTACCAGGAGGACAAAGAGACTGTGATGGCGGCGTTCCGCGCGCTGACAGAGGCAGACGTATATCCGGACGGTTTATACGAATAAAGAAAAATGAGGTATGTGCTCAAAGATGCCAGACGAATTGTTCCGCACTTCGTGCTTTCACAATTCTGCCCGATATTCGCATATCGTGAAGCTTGCGCTCCACTTTTATGCTCATCTCGGGGCGGGTCATAAAGGCATAAAACCACTTATATGCAAACATATCGTGGTTTATGGCCTTTTGACCCTGGCATTGGAAAATATTGTGCAAAAAAAAAGAATGATGTGACAAATTCTCTCAAGTGTGGTAATATGGCTTTGAAATAAAAATTGAATTTTCAAGCGAGGGAGAAATTATTATGGGAAAATATTTTGGAACAGACGGCTTCCGTGGAGAAGCAAATGTGCAGCTTACCGTAGATCATGCTTTTAAAGTGGGTCGTTATGTAGGATGGTATTATGGAAGAGATCATAAGGCAAAAATTGTGATCGGCAAAGATACAAGAAGAAGCAGCTATATGTTTGAGTATGCGCTTGTTGCAGGTCTTACTGCGTCAGGAGCAGACGTTTACCTTCTTCACGTAACGACAACGCCAAGTGTTTCTTATGCAGTACGTACAGAAGATTTCGACTGCGGAATTATGATTTCAGCAAGCCACAATCCATTTTACGACAATGGAATCAAACTTCTCAACGGAAACGGACAGAAGATTGAGAAAGAAATTGAAGAGAGAATTGAGGCATATCTTGACGGAGAAATTGAGGAACTTCCGCTTGCTGCAAGAGAAGAGATCGGAAGGACAGTGGACTTTGCTTCCGGAAGAAACCGCTATATCGGTTATCTGATTTCCATTCCAAGCCGTGATTTCAAGAAAATGCGGGTTGGTCTTGACTGCTCCAACGGTTCTTCTTCTGCTATTGCAAAAAGTGTGTTTGAGGCTCTTCAGGCAAAAACTTATGTGATCCACAACGATCCGGACGGAACAAACATTAACAAAGGCTGCGGTTCCACCCATATCGAGGAGCTTCAGCGTTTTGTGGTAGAAAAAGGTCTTGATATAGGTTTTGCTTATGATGGAGATGCAGACCGCTGTATCGCAGTGGACCACAGAGGAAATGTAGTTGACGGAGACAAGATTTTATATGTCTGCGGAAAATACTTAAAAGAGCAGGGGAAATTAAAGGGAAATACCGTTGTCACAACTGTAATGTCAAACATGGGACTTTATAAATCTCTGGAAAGAGAAGGGATTTCCTATGAGCAGACAGCAGTAGGCGATAAGTACGTGGCGGAAAATATGATGGAAAACGGCTACAGCATCGGCGGAGAGCAGTCCGGTCATGTGATTTTCAGCCGCTATGCACAGACAGGTGACGGAATCCTGACTTCTCTTATGATCATGGAAGCGTGTGTGGAGAAAAAGGCGACACTTTGCGATCTCGCAAAAGAAATGAAGGTATATCCGCAGCTCCTTCGAAATGTCCGTGTGGCAGATAAAAAGACTGCGAGAGAAAATCCGGAGGTTGTAAAAGCCGTGGAAGCAGCAGCCGAAGCGCTTGGAGAGGACGGTCGTATTCTTGTGAGAGAAAGCGGAACAGAACCTCTTATCCGTGTCATGGTGGAGGCAAAAACAGACGAGATTTGCCGGGAACACGTAGAAAATGTAATAAAAGTAATGGAAGCCCAGGGGCTTGTTGTAGAATAATTTAATTTAAAGGAAAAGTATGGATACCAGAAAGAGACAAAAAAGAAAAATGGCGGCTGTCCTGGCTGTATGTGCAGGAATGGTTCTGTTTGCAGGCTGCGGTGGCGAAAATGGAAAAATATATGAACAGGCAGGGAAAGATCTGGAGCAGGGAAGCTATCAGTATGCTCTGGAGGGATACAATACCTGCATACAAAATGAAACGAAGCTTCCGGAGTCATACAGAGGGGCAGGTCTTGCCAGCCTTCGCATGGGAGAGTATGAGCAGGCGATCACGTATTTTACAAATGCTCTCGGCTGTGAGAAGGTGGGAAAATCTCTGGAAAGGGATATACTTTCCTACAGAGCAGCAGCCTATTTAAAAGCGGGACAGTATGAGAAAGCAATGGCAGACTGCCAGACGCTTTCCGCAGAATACTCTATGGACGCAGACACGTATTTTCTTACGGGAAAAGTAGCGCTTGCAATGGATTCTTATGCAGAGGCAGATGGAAATTTTGAGCAGGCATACAGCGAGGACTCTACGTATGAAACGGCAATCCGAATTTATCAGGCATATCTGGAAAAGGATATGGAGGCGGACGGTACACGTTATCTCGAAGCAGCTCTGACGACAGAGCCTAAGAGTGCGCAGGATTACTGTGACAGAGGACGCGTTTACTATTACATGGAAGATTACGAAAATGCACAGAAAGAGCTGACAGAGGCTGTCAATAAGAAAAGTACAGAGGCTCTGATCCTCCTTGGCATGGTATATTCGGAGCAGGGTGATACAGAAAATGCGAGAGCAATGTATCAGCAGTACATTAACGAGGCGGAAAACGGAGCAAAGGGTTACAATGGTCTTGCGCTCTGCGATATAGCAGAAGGAGATTATGATTCTGCGCTTTCAAATATTTCCAGCGGCATTCCAAGCGCTACTACAGAGGAAATGCAGAGTCTGCTCTTTAATGAAATTGTAGTTTATGAGAAAAAGCTGGATTTTGCGACTGCACAGCAGAAGGCGCAGGAATATGTAGATATGTTTCCGGATGATAAGACTGCACAGAAGGAGCTTGCGTTTCTGAATACCCGCCTGAATGTGCTATAATCTCCCTACAGGACATTTTGAAGGAGAAATAGATGGAATATTTTAAAGAAATTGAAGAGAGGGTTATTCTCGTAGGCGTTCAGATGAACGACGGGGAGGACACAGAGGAATCTTTAGAGGAGCTTTCCGAGCTTGCAAAAACAGCAGGGGCGCAAACGGTGGGAACGATTATACAGAACCGGGAGGCAGTTCACCCCGGCACTTATATTGGAAAAGGAAAAATAGAGGAAGTGCGTTCGCTTGTGCTTGCAATGGACGCCAACGGCGTAATCTGTGACGACGAGCTTTCTCCGGCACAGCTTAATAATCTGGAGAGAGAGCTTGACTGCAAGGTAATGGACAGAACTCTTCTGATCCTTGATATTTTTGCACGCCGTGCAGTGACAAGTGAAGGTAAAATTCAGGTGGAGCTTGCACAGCTTCGTTACAGAAGCGCCCGCCTTGTAGGGCTTCGTGAGTCTCTTTCAAGACTTGGAGGAGGAATCGGCACAAGAGGACCGGGAGAGAAAAAACTGGAAACAGACAGACGTCTTATTCGAACCAGAATTTCCGCTTTAAAAGAAGAGTTAAAGCAGGTGGAGAAGCACAGAGAACTGATTCGCGGCAAACGGGCAAAAGGAAATTTAAAAACAGCCGCGATCGTGGGATATACAAATGCAGGAAAATCCACGCTTTTAAATGTGCTTACAGGGGCTGAGGTTTTATCAGAGGATAAGCTGTTTGCAACCCTTGACCCGACCACACGACTTCTGGAGCTTTCCGACGGGCAGCAGATTCTTCTCACAGATACCGTAGGATTTATCAGAAAGCTTCCCCATCATCTTGTGGAAGCCTTTAAAAGTACGCTTGAGGAGGCAAAATACGCCGATTATATTATCCACGTAGTGGATTCTTCCAATCCTCAGGCGGAAAAACAGATGCACATTGTATATGAAACCCTTCGGGAATTAGGTGCTGTGGGAAAACCTGTGATCACTCTTTTTAACAAACAGGATAAAACGGAAACAGAGCAGATCCGTGATTTAAAAGCGGACCACACTCTCAAAATTTCTGCAAAAACAGGAGAGGGACTGGAAGAATTTAAGGAACTTCTCGGGGAACTGCTTTCAGAAGGAATGGTTTATGTGGAACGTGTTTTTCCATATCAGGAAGCAGGGAAGATCCAGTTGATCCGGGAGAGAGGGCAGCTTCTTTCCGAGGAGTACACAGAGGCTGGAATCGCGGTAACTGCCCGTGTTCCAAAAGAAATTTACGCATACGTAATCTGAACAAGAAACACCATATAGTGGGATTCTGATGAAATGAGTCCACAATATATGGTGTTTTTTCTGTTGACTGAGGGAAAGGAGTCTGCTACAATAATCCTACAGCGTCTTTATCTGACAGAGGATATGGACAGAAATAAATATGTTTTTTATATAAGAATGGGGGCTTTCTTACCATGTTTCAGGTAGTAAAAAGAGATGGAGAAATTGCGGATTTTCAGATGGGAAAAATCACAGCCGCGATTCACAAAGCTTTTGAGGCAAAAGAGAAACATTACAGTGAGGATATGATTGAACTTCTTGGACTTCGTGTGACCTCAGATTTTCAGGGGAAAATTCAGGACGAAAAAATTTCTGTGGAGGATATTCAGGACAGTGTGGAAAACGTGCTGATCCAGGCAGGATATTCAGACGTTGCGAAAGCGTATATCCTGTACCGCAAACAGCGGGAAAAAGTCCGCAACATGAAATCCACGATTCTGGATTACAAAGAAATCGTCAACAGCTATGTAAAAGTGGAAGACTGGCGTGTAAAAGAAAATTCCACAGTCACTTATTCTGTAGGCGGCTTAATTTTAAGCAATTCCGGCGCAGTGACCGCCAATTACTGGCTGTCAGAGATTTACGACAACGAAATCGCAGAAGCACACAGAAATGCGGACATTCACATTCACGACCTTTCTATGCTCACAGGCTACTGTGCAGGCTGGTCATTAAAGCAGTTAATAAAAGAAGGACTGGGCGGTATCGAGGGAAAAATCACCTCTTCTCCTGCAAAGCATTTGAGCGTTCTTTGCAACCAGATGGTAAATTTCCTTGGGATCATGCAGAACGAGTGGGCAGGAGCCCAGGCATTTTCCTCCTTTGATACGTATCTCGCTCCGTTTGTTAAGGCAGATAACCTTTCCTATCCGGAAGTAAAAAAATGTATCGAATCATTTATTTACGGGGTAAACACACCGAGCCGCTGGGGAACTCAGGCGCCGTTTTCCAATATTACCCTTGACTGGACGGTTCCCGATGATCTGGCGGAGCTTCCGGCGATCGTAGGCGGAAAAGAGATGGATTTTAAGTATAAAGACTGCAAAAAAGAGATGGATATGGTAAATAAAGCCTTTATCGAGACGATGATAGAGGGCGATGCAAACGGAAGAGGCTTCCAGTACCCGATCCCCACTTATTCCATCACAAAAGAGTTTGACTGGTCAGACACAGAAAATAACCGTCTTTTATTTGAAATGACAGCAAAATACGGAACACCGTATTTTTCCAACTATATTAACAGCGATATGAAGCCAAGCGACATCAGAAGTATGTGCTGTCGCCTCCGCCTTGACCTTCGTGAGCTCCGCAAAAAAAGCGGCGGATTCTTTGGCTCCGGGGAAAGCACGGGCTCTGTTGGCGTAGTTACCATCAATATGCCGAGGATTGCATATCTTTCAAAAACACCGGAGGAATTTTACCACCGTCTCGATCATATGATGGATATAGCGGCGCGTTCTCTCCATATAAAGAGAGAAGTGATCGGACGTCTTCTTGAGGAAGGGTTATATCCTTACACAAAACGGTATCTTGGAAGTTTTGACAACCATTTTTCAACCATCGGTCTTGTGGGAATGAACGAGGCGGGGTTAAACGCCTGCTGGCTGGGCTGTGATATGACAGACCCGAAAACACAGCAGTTTACAAAAGATGTGTTAAATCATATGAGAGAGCGGCTTTCTGATTATCAGGAAGAGTATAAGGGCGAGCTTTTTAACCTTGAGGCAACGCCTGCGGAATCTACCGCGTACCGTCTTGCAAAGCATGACAGAAAACGCTGGCCGGACATTCGCACAGCAGGAAGCAAGGGAGATACCCCTTATTACACAAACAGCTCCCATCTTCCGGTGGAATTTTCCAGCGATATTTTTGATGCCCTTGATATTCAGGACGAGCTTCAGACTTTATACACGTCAGGAACGGTGTTCCACGGATTTTTAGGGGAAAAGCTTCCGGACTGGAAGGCAGCGGCAGCTCTTGTGCGGAAAATCGCGGAAAATTACAGACTTCCTTATTATACAATCTCTCCTACTTATTCCGTATGTCAGGAGCACGGATATATCAGCGGCGAGCATTTTACCTGCCCGAAATGCGGCAAAAAAGCAGAGGTTTACAGCAGAATTACGGGATATTACCGTCCGGTGCAGAACTGGAACGATGGAAAAGCCCAGGAGTATAAAAACAGAACCCTTTACGATGTGGCTCATTCACAGCTTAAAAAAGTGCATACAAGCGTTGTGACCATGACAGAAGACGATGTCAAGATCCAGCCTGTAAAAACACATAAATATCTTTTCACAACAAGCACCTGTCCAAACTGCCGCATGGCGAAAAAGATTCTTGAGGGCGAAAATCTGGAAATTATCGACGCGGAAGAGAATCCGGATATGGCAAGGGCATTTGGAATTATGCAGGCGCCTACTCTTGTCATTACAGACGGGGAGCATACGAAGAAATATGTAAATGCCTCCAATATCCAGAAATATGTAGATGAGGAAGAGGTATAGAGGACAGAATCAGATGAGAGTAAAAATTACGGTACTGAAAAAAGAATTTTATGAAGATTATGCAGAAAAATATCTGACAGACGGGGCGGCAGCCGGTACCTGCCCTGAACTGAATGTCGGTGAGGAATTTATATACGAGGGCGGGGCAAAAATGCCGGAAGGATTCTGTCCCTACGCCTGGCAGGATATTTATTCTTCAGTCGGCGTTCTTGCAGGGAGCAAAGAAGTAGATAATACGTGGTACAAAAATCCAAAAACAAAAATAATCTGCTGCACAGACGGGATCAGACCGGTAGTTTTTAAATTAGAACAGATATAACGGGGGATTTGCCATATGGGAAAAGAAATACCTTACAAAATTTACCTTGAAGAAAACGAGATGCCGAAAGCCTGGTATAATCTGCGGGCAGATATGAAGAACAAGCCTGCGCCGCTCTTAAATCCAGAGACAAAAAAGCCGATGACACCGGAGGAGCTTGGCGTTGTCTTCTGCGATGAACTGGTTCGTCAGGAGCTTGACGATACCACTCCTTATATTGAAATTCCGCAGGAAATACGGGATTTTTATAAGATGTACCGCCCGTCTCCTCTTGTGCGCGCCTACTGTCTTGAAAAGAAGCTGGATACCCCGGCAAAGATTTATTATAAATTCGAGGGAAATAATACAAGCGGAAGCCATAAATTAAATTCTGCCATTGCCCAGGCGTATTATGCAAAGAAGCAGGGCTTAAAGGGCGTGACAACAGAGACAGGAGCAGGACAGTGGGGAACGGCGCTTTCTATGGCGTGTGCATATCTGGAACTGGAATGTCATGTGTACATGGTAAAATGTTCTTATGAGCAGAAGCCTTTCCGCCGTGAAGTCATGCGTACTTACGGTGCGCAGGTAACTCCGTCTCCCTCTGAGACAACAGAGGTTGGAAGAAAAATTTTAAGAGAATTTCCGGGAACAAGCGGAAGCCTTGGCTGTGCCATTTCCGAGGCTGTGGAGGCAGCAGGGGCAGATCCGGGTTACCGTTATGTGCTTGGAAGCGTATTAAATCAGGTACTTCTTCATCAGTCTGTTATAGGACTGGAAACAAAGGCAGCGCTTGATAAATACGGAATCGTCCCGGATATGATCATCGGCTGTGCGGGAGGCGGTTCCAATCTGGGCGGCCTGATTTCCCCGTTTATGGGAGAAAAAATCCGCGGGGAAAGAGATTATCAGTTCCTTGCAGTGGAGCCGGCGTCCTGTCCGAGTTTAACAAGAGGAAAATTTGCGTACGATTACTGTGACACCGGTATGGTTACGCCTCTCGCAAAAATGTGCACTCTTGGAAGCGGCTTTATTCCTTCCGCAAGCCATTCAGGAGGACTTCGTTATCACGGAATGAATCCTGTCCTTTCCCAGCTTTATGCAGACGGACTTATGGAGGCGCGTTCTGTGACACAGACGGAAGTCTTTGAAGCGGCGCAGCAGTTTGCGAAGGTGGAGGGAATCCTTCCGGCGCCGGAAAGTTCCCATGCGATCCGCGCAGCGATCGACGAAGCTCTCAAGTGCAAAGAGACAGGAGAGGAAAAGACGATTGTCTTTGGTCTTACAGGCACAGGATATTTTGATATGGTTGCTTATGGAAAATATAATGATGGAGAAATGTCTGATTATATTCCTACAGATGAAGAACTGGAAAGGGGATTTGCAGGTCTTCCGAAAATCTGATGGAGAATTTAAAATTTTGGCATGGAACCCCGGGCTTTTTATGAAACATTCTGCCCGGGGTTCTTTTTGCTTTTTTATTTGTCAGTTATGCTGTTATGGTTATTTTGTATTTTCTTTTTCTGGCGGCTTTGCCGTGAAATCAAAAACATCACGGTAGGCGTCCCATTCTTCTCTGTCTGCGGCAGCCTGATACATCAGTCCTGTGCATTCTGTGCAGGCGTTTGTATCCAGATAATTTTCATAGGAAATATGGTAAGGATTATTTTCTTTTTCCGGATTCATGTTGCACCTCCTCTTTTATCTGAGTCAAAGAATAGTATATGAAGAGAAGGGCAGAGATATACAGGGGAATAATAAAGACTTGAGGAAATAAAAAGGTAAATACCATCTCTGTGGAAATTGTAAGGTGAAAATGCATAAATCTTTTTTGTGGCCTATAAAAAAGAAGAGAAAATAGGCGGGAAATGAGCATAATTATATTTTCTCCTATAAAATAGAGAACAAAATAAGCGAAAAACTTAGCATATCAAAAAGTATCCTATGAAATCCAACCAAAAAATAGGCGGATATAGGATTTTTTCTGATTCTCGCCTATTTTTCCTCAAGAAAAGTAGGTTGGAATTGAGAGTTCCAGAAAAAAAGTGTATTTGAAGCAGAAAAAAGTAAGAGAAATTTGAAAAATCCACAAAATCACCTGAAGACAGCTATGGAATCCAGGGTGCCGAAGCGTAGTAGATTTTGTAATATTAGAAAAAACAATGTCTGGGAATAGAAGAGAGAGGAAACAGCAAAAAAATTGTTATTATTTTGACAAAAAAGATATTGAAATTTCTACAAATTGTGCTATAATCAGCTTGAATAAATAATAGCGAAGTAGGATTTTATGCGTTAAGTGTTCATTGGCTGGGGAGTCGCCGTGAAACGAAAAGCAGTACAGATGCTTACGATATGATTTCCGCACCCGTTGCTACATGTGAGAACATCTCATAATGTGGAGGGATTATTATTTATGTAACTACTCTATTTTAAAAAACATTATGGAGGTGTTTTTATTATGCAAAAAAACAGCAGTAAACAGCATTGGAACGTAGCAACTCTTGTCTATATGGCGCTTCTTGTTGCCCTGCACCTTGTTCTCACAAGAGTGTTTGTGATCGAACTTGGAGCTTACCGTATTTCCATCGGAAGTGTGGCAACGATCATGGCAGGTCTCTGGCTTGGACCGGTAGCCGGCGGTGTCTGCGGATTTACAGCAGATATTATTGGCTGCTTCATGAAAGGATATGCAGTGAATCCGTTTATTACATTAGCGGCAATTCTGTGGGGCGTGATTCCCGCACTTGCAAAACCGTTTTTTGCAAACCGCACAAAGAAGATGAAAGCAGCCGGTATCTGTATTTCTATCGCAATTACAGATGTTATAAGTTCTCTGATTCTTACAACTGCAGGTCTTGTTATTTTCCTGGGATATAACTTCTATGCGATCATGCCGGGAAGACTGGTACAGTTTGCATGTATGCTTCCACTTTATTGTGTATTAAGCTGCATTTTATATTTAAGCCCTCTTACTTCTATGGTAGTGAGCGGCATTTCCAGAACAGCGCGTCCCGGTGGACACAGCCTGGAAGGAAGATAATATTTATAAAGAACAAAAGATTCCCCGTACAGAAAGCCGGCGGTTCCTCAGAGAACTGCCGGCTTTTAAAGTGCGCCTTGCGGAGCCGCAAGCGAGATTCTTTGTTCATGCAGGAGATTTTTACGGACTGTGGATTTATTGATTTGATTGTGGAGAATCCGGCTGGACCCGGAACCAGTATGTGTAAAAGGTTTCGAAGCCAAGAGAGCGGTAAAGATTCTGAGCGGAAACATTACCGCTGACTGCCTGAAGATACGCTTTTTGGGCGCCTCGTTCCTGCCCTTTTTGCAAAAGCCCTGTACAGATCTGGCGGGCATATCCCATTCTTCGAAAATCTTCCCGCACATGAATCGCATAAATTCCAATATAATTCCGGTCAAGGATTCCAAGACCTGTTCCTATGATTTCCCCGTTTTTTACAATGGAAGCGCAGATGGTTTCTTTTAAAATGGCGCGGTACATGGAGGGAACCACCATGCGGTGAATGGGGTTCGATGTATTTTTCAGATCAAAAAGCGCCTGAATCCACTGGGCGGGAATTTCCTCCGTAAACGTAACGTCAGGGCAGCAGTCCTGCGGAAAACATGGATTTTTGGAAAAATCCATAGTCATAACGTCAGTTGTATGCTGGATCTCGTAGCCTCTGTTTTCCAGTATGTAATCAAAATCAGGGGAAATCAGAGGGCTGATCTTAAAAATCGCAGGCGTTCCCAGACGCTTATATACAGCTTCGCAGTAAGGGATTTTTTCTTTCCACGGAAGTGTGGAAATTCCGAACTGCTCCACGCTGTTTGTACGGTGTGTATAAAAATACGAGAAGCGGAGAATCCAGCCGTCATACAGCTCCATTTTATGGGAAGGCCAGGCATTCAGAGACATATCTTCAATTTGTTTGATTTCTGCGTTCATATTCCACACTTCTTTCATTAAATTTTATATTCATATTATACACATTCTGATAAAATATTCAAGAAAAACTTATAATTATGCGAAAGAACTGGAAGGGCAGAGAAGACGGTTCAGAGTGAACCCTGGCAGAGACTGTGGGTGCAATCATGTCGGAATTTGTCGATGAAATGTTCTGGACAAAGCGTCCGGATTGTTCTATAATAAGACTCACCAGAAGACAACTGGTATCTAAACCGTCAGTTCAGACGGGAAATCCCAATTTTTTTTACAAAAGAGAAAGAATCGGTACAACGAATATAAACAGATTCGTTATACAAAACACCTGCTTATGTGCGGATTAAAGAATTGAAGAAGTGTGACTCACGAAAGAAAAGCGAGGTGATGCCATGTTTTTTAACATCTGCTTTCCTGTTACAGCAGCCGCAGTGGCGGTGATCATGGATCTTCGTACAGGAAAGGTGGATAACGGGTGGATTTTATTTTGCACAGTTATGGAAATTCTTGTATGTTTTCTGCGGGAAGGACCGGGAGGAATGGGAAAACAGATAACGGGAATGCTGCTGCCGGTAATAATCTTTGCGCCGCTGTTTCTGTTTCATATGATCGGAGCAGGAGATATTAAACTTTTTTCTGTCCTCGGAGGGATCATGGGAACGGAGAAAATTCTCAGGTGCATAATATATGCGGTTACCTGCGGCGCAGGAATCTCCCTTGCCATTTTAATTTTAAATGGAGACGCTTTCTCAAGATTCTGGTATCTTCGGGAATACATACGGGAGTATTTTCAGACCGGGGAAATCAAGCCGTATTATAAAGGAAATGTGGCGTCGCCGGAAAATTTCCACTTTACAATACCTGTTTTTATGAGCGTCGTGCTGTACGCGGGAGGTGTCTATTGAAGAAAAATATTTTTGCAGTCTGCGATCTGGAAGTAGATTATGCCTGTAATTTTATGGATTATCTGAATCAGAAGAAGAACGTGCCGTTTGAAATCCAGGCATTTACTACAGTCCAGAGTCTGATTGCATATGGGAAAAAAACACATATTGAGCTGCTGTTGATTTCCGGAAAGGCGATGTGCCGAGAGGTCCGGGAACTGGATATTGGGAAAATCGTGATCCTTTCGGAGGGAGTTCATTCTCCTGAGCTTGACGAATATCCCAGTGTGTATAAGTACCAGTCTTCATCTGACGTGATCCGTGAGGTGATGGCGTGTTATGGAGAGGAGCGGGCAGTTGCCCCGGCAGTGTTTCCGGTATTGAAGAAGACGACTGAGATATTGGGGATTTATTCTCCGCTCAAACGCTGCCTGAAAACCTCTTTTGCACTTGCGATGGGACAGATATTGGCAAAGGAGAGGGCGGTTCTTTACCTGAACCTTGAAGAGTATTCCGGTTTTGAGGAGCTTCTTGGAAAAAGCTTCGACCACAATTTAAGCGACCTTCTGTATTATGTAAGACAGGATAATCAGAATCTGATTCATAAGATGAACAGTATGGTCCAGACTGTGGGAAATCTTGATTTTATACCGCCTGTGCGCACTCCCTGGGATGTGCACAGCACAGCGTGGGAGGACTGGGAGAAGCTTCTTGAGGAAATTGTGAGGGGAAGTTCCTATGAGGTTCTTGTTCTGGATATTGGTTCTGAGGTGGACGAGATTTTTCAGCTTCTGGATAAATGTAAACAGATTTATATGCCGGTATTGCCGGATACCATTTCCGTCTGTAAGATTTCCCAGTTTGAAAATCTTCTGCGTATCTGGGATTTTGCGCAGATTTTACCGAAAATTACAAAGGTAAGACCGCCCTTTCATATGGATAACAGCTCCGGGGAGGCATATGTGGAAAGCCTTATGTGGAGCGAGCTTGGAGATTATGTAAGAGAGATTTTAAGGAGGGAGCGGGAATGAGCAGAGAAATATTTCGTCGGCTCCGTCAGATGCTTATGGAGCGGCTTGATATGTCAAGAGAGCTTTCTGATAAAGAGATACTGGAAATGATTGACGATCTGATCTTAAATCATATGAAAGATACCTGCTGTTCGTTGAAGGAAAAGGTGGAGCTTCGCCAGGAGCTGTTTTACTCTGTGAGAAAACTGGACGTACTGCAGGAGCTGATTGAAGACGAAACAGTAACTGAGATTATGGTAAACGGACCGGACGCTATTTTTGTAGAGAGAGGAGGGGGACTGTTTAAATGGGAAAAAACATTTACTTCCAGAGAAAAACTGGAAGATGTGATTCAGCAGATTGTGGGAAAGTGTAACCGTGTTGTAAACGAATCTATGCCCATTGTGGACGCGAGGCTGGAAAACGGAGCCAGGGTAAATGCAGTTGTATACCCTGTGGCTTTAAACGGACCGATTCTTACAATACGGCGTTTTCCCGATACGCCAGTTACAATGGAGCGTCTTATTTCACTTGGAAGTCTTCCAAAAACCTGCGCTGATTTTCTTGCATCTCTTGTAAAGGCGAGGTATTCCATGATTATAGGAGGCGGTACGGGAAGCGGAAAAACGACGTTTCTTGGCGCCTTGTCTCAATACATTCCAAAAGATGAACGTCTGATAACCATAGAGGATAATGCAGAGCTTAAAATACAGGGAATTGCAAATCTTGTCCGTCTGGAAGCAAAGGCGGCAAATATAGAAGGCGGTTCAGAAGTGACGATTCGGGATTTAATTCGTTCTGCCCTTCGAATGCGGCCGGACCGCATTATTGTGGGAGAAGTTCGGGGCGGAGAGGCAGTAGATATGCTGCAGGCTTTAAATACAGGACATGAGGGAAGTTTAAGTACTGCTCACGCAAACAGCAGCCGGGATATGTTAAGCCGTCTTGAGACAATGACGCTTATGGGGGTGGAACTGCCCCTGGAAGCCATACGGAGGCAGATTGCATCAGGAGTGGATATTCTTATTCATCTTGGGAGAATGCGGGATAAATCAAGAAAGGTACTGGAAATTACAGAGGTATGTGGATTTGAAGAGGGAGAAATAAAGACAAATGTGCTTTATCAGTGGAAAGAGGGAGAAGGACTTAAAAAGCTTGCTACTCTTTTAAACAGGGAAAAACTGGAAAGGGCGGGAATTGTGTTATGAAAGCAGAAAAAGAAAAGGAAAACAGGGATTACAGCGTGTATCAGTTTACAGGAAAAGAGATTTTAAAATACTTGGGAGAATGCGGGCTTTTCTGTATGGGAGTGGTGTATCTATTTTACGAAAGCGCATGGGCATTTCTATTTATGATCCCCGTTCCGTTTGTATTTATGGGCTGGAAGAAAAAGCAGTGTATCAGAGAGCGGAGGAAACGTTTGAATTATCAGTTTCGGGACGCCTTAAACGCTATGAGCGTAGCTGTGCAGGCGGGGTATTCTGTGGAAAATGCGGTATCTGCCTGTACAAGAGATATGGAGCGGCTTTATGAAGCGGATTCTGACATTGTGAAAGAGTTCCGGTACATAGAAAGTCAGCAGAGGGTGAGCGTTCCCATAGAGGAGCTGTTTTTCGATCTTGGAGAGAGAAGCGGTGTGGAGGATATTGAAAATTTTGCCTCTGTTTTTAAGACGGCGAAACGGACAGGCGGAGATATGAACCGGGTACTTGAGAAGGTGGCGAGAATGCTTGGCGATAAAATTGATGTAAAAAAAGAAATCGAGGCGACTCTTTCCGCCAAAAAGTCGGAACAGATGATCATGAGCCTTATGCCTGCCGGTATTATCGCCTATTTAAAGCTGACTTCTCCGGGATTTTTAAGTACCCTTTACGGAAATCCTTTTGGAATCTGTGCCATGACAGTCTGCCTTTTTATTTATCTTGCCGCATACTGGCTGGGAACAAGGATTGTGGACATTGAAGTGTAACAGGAGATGAGGATATGTGGCTTCATATTATAATATTCGCGGCGCTGTCTGCCGTCGGAGTGTGGTGGAAGATACGGCGCACAGAAGAAGGGGAGAAAAATAAAGAAGGGAAAAAGCTGTTTCTGATGGTTGCTTTCTGCGGCAATCTTCTGGGAGCTGTTCTTACCTTTCAAAATGGAAAAGACAAGATATATTCTGACGGACACCGCCTGAAAAAAGAGGAGACAGGCGCTTACGAGGAGCATTTTCTTGTATCGGTTGACGGGGAGAGAGCAGGGGATCTGTATGTACAGATTCCGGAAAAAGAGACGGGACAGACAGAAGAACCGGAGGAAGAAAAGCTCTCCCCTGAGGAAGAAAGAGTAAGAGAAATTCAGGAGGCGCTTGCGGAGTACAACCAGGAAAAAGGAGATGCAGATTATTATTATCTTCCGGAAGAATGGGAAGGAAAGCATTTCACCTGGGAGCAGAAGGGAGACAGAAGCGGAACATTAATGGCTGCGTTATTTCTGGCTGCGGGAGCTGCTCTTATGATTTTAAAAAGCAGGGAGGAGCTTACGCTTATTCAGAAAAAAAGAGAACAGATGCTTCTTGATTATCCGGGACTCATCATGAAATTTACTCTGCTTGTGCAGGCGGGAATGACTGCAAGAAAAGCATTTCAGAAAATAGCCGGTGATTACAGGAAACGGAAAAACAGGAAAGAACGGTATGCCTACGAGGAAATTCTTGTTGTCTGTTATGAGATGGACAGCGGCGTTTCGGAGGCAGAGGCGTACAGAAGATTCGGGGAGAGGTGCGGGCAGGTGAAATACAAAACATTTGCCACGCTTCTGATACAAAATCTCCAGAAAGGCAGCAGACATCTGGAAGATATGCTGGAGAGGGAATCAGTGGAAGCCTGGGAAGAACGGAAGAGAAAAGCGAGGGTGCTGGGAGAAGCAGCCGCCACAAAACTTCTGGGACCTATGGTGCTGATGCTTCTTGTGGTAATGGCAGTCATTATGATCCCTGCGTGTCTGACCTTTTACGGAGGAGCGTAGAGAGGAGGTGAGAACATGAGAAAACTGCGCAGATTTGTGAGAAATTTTATGAGAGAGGAGGAAGCCGTAGGCGTTGTGGAGATCATACTGATCCTTGTGGTTCTGATCAGTCTTGTCATTATCTTTAAAGACCAGCTCACAAAGCTTGTAAAGAGCATTCTTGCAAAAATCGCGAAACAGAGTAACTCTATCTGATAACTTTTGTCAAAATATTTTTCAACTACAGAGGGAGGTGTACACCTATGGTAAAAAGAGGAAGTATTACCGTTTTTCTTGCGTTGATTTTAAGCCTTGTGACAGCGCTTGTATGTACGGGGATCGAATCTGTGAGAATGGCGGCTGCAAGAACCCAGATTTTAAACGGAGCAGATATAGGGCTTTATTCTCTTTTCGGACAATTCGACAGAGAGATGCTGAAAGATTACGATCTGTTCCTTCTGGACGGTTCCTGTGGGCAGGGAAGTCTTGATCTGGCTTCTGTCTACGATAATTTTTCTTCCTATATGAAACCTGTTTTAAAACAGAACAGTCAGAAGCTTTCTGTTGTACAGGGAGGCTTTTCCGCATATCGTCTGCTTACAGACGAGGGAGGAGAGCCTTTTTATAATCAGGTTGTCCAGTATATGAAGGAAACTCTTGGAAGCCAGGGTGTAAGCCTTCTTCTTGATAAAATGAAGGACAGAAAGGAAAAGACAGAGCAGGCGGAACAGGCAGGAGAGCAGGCGGAAAACGGAGATATTATCGAAAATTATGATGCAGAGATGGAAGAAAACAACAGAAAAAATGAAGAGGCTCTTGCTGAGGCGGAAAAAAATCCGGAGGGAGGAGAACTGGAAGACGGAGACAACGTAACGGCTCCTCCGCAAAAAGTAGTAAATCCCATTTCTATCATACGGAGAATCCGGAAAATGGGTATTCTGGAGCTTGTGATCCCGGGAAATAAAGGCGTATATGACGGGCAGGTACAGGCAGGAACTCTTCTTTCCAGAAGAGAAAAGCAAAAGGGAATGCCCATGTATGAGCCGGAAAAAACAGATACTTCTTATACATCTCAGATTCTTTTTCAGCAGTATCTTATGGAGAAACTTGGAAATTACAGCGCGCCGGGGAAGGGTGCACTGAAATATCAGACAGAATATATTCTGGGCGGAAAAACAGGCGATATTGAGAACTTAAAATCTGTGGCAGGACGTCTTCTTCTTATAAGAGAAGGGGTAAATATGGTCCATCTTGTATCGGACGGAACAAAAAGAGCGCAGGCGGCAGGTCTTGCGTCAGCGATCGCCTCTGCATTTCTCATTCCTCCGGCAACGGGAGTGATCGAAGCGGCGCTTCTTCTCTGCTGGGCGTTTGGGGAGAGTATTCTTGATGTAAGGGAGCTGTTTGACGGAGGAAAAGTTCCCCTTGTAAAAAGCACGGCAGACTGGCAGCTTTCTCTTGAAAATCTCCCGGAGCTTTTAAATGGTCTGGATTCTGTCAGAAGGGGAAGCGAGGACGGCATGAGCTATGAGGATTATCTGCAGGTGCTTCTTCTCGGCGTTTCCAGAGAAGAGAAAATTACAAGGGCAATGGATATGATCGAGCTTTGCGTGCGGGAAAAGGGAAGAAAAAACTTCCGCATGGATTCCTGTATTGTGGCGGCAGAAATTTCCGTAGATGTAAAGGCAAATAAAAGAAAAGTTTTTAATGTGACAAGGGCGTATGGATATTACTGACAGACAGAAAAGAGGTGCAGAAAGATGCTTTTTCAGAAAGAAAAAAACAGACGGAAGAATAGTTCTCATAAAGCTGAAAGATTGAAAAATAAAAAAGAAAGGACGCGCTCTCTAAAGAGAAGAATGCCACTGTTTTCCCCGACAGACAGAGACATACTTTCTGAAAAAGTGTCTTTCTGCACCTTTTTAAAGAAAGTAAGGTCTGCCAGTATGGCAGTGGAAACGGCGTTTGTTCTTCCTCTGTTTTTTCTGGGAGTTGTCACCATGATTTCTTTTATGGACATTTATAAAATCCAGACAGAACATCTTACAAAGCTGTGTCAAAGTGCAAAGGAAGCAGGAATGTACGCATATCTCCCGGAGGGAGGCGGACCGGAGGAGATCACACTGCCTGATATATATGCCTATGAGCCGATAGGCGGGCTTGTCCCGCTTCCGAAGGTGTGGATCCACAATCAGATCCGCGTACACGCCTGGACGGGAAAGGAATCCTCCGGTGTGTCGGGAGAAGGAGGAGGGCAGCAGACACCGGAAAAAATGGTCTATGTAACGGAAACAGGAAATGTGTATCACAGAAGCTTAAGCTGCAGCTATATCAATCTGTCTGTTGAGCAGGTTTCCGGTTCATCTGTACAGGGCAGGAGAAATCAGTACGGAGAAAAATATGAGCCATGTGAAATCTGCAGCAGAAATCAAAAGCCTGCAGGAACGGTATTTATTACAGGAAAAAGCAACCGGTATCATAACCTTGGTTCCTGCAGCGGACTGAAACGAACTGTAAGAATTGTAAAAGAATCAGAAGCAAAAGGAATGGGAGCGTGTGGAAGATGTGGTTAGAAAACAGCAGTATGATCATAAAAGAAATGGGAATCCTCGGGATTCTGGGGTGGAATGCCTGGCTTGACATAAAAAAACAGCAGATTTCTCTTGCAGCATCAGGTATTCTCGCTCTTGCAGGATTTATCTGGGCATGGCATGGAAACCGTCTTGGATTTTCTTACTTTCTCGGGATTTTTACAGGATTTTGCGTGGTGGGACTTGGCGTTCTCACAAAAGGAGAAATCGGGATCGGGGACGGCATTCTTGTTCTGGCGCTCGGCATGGCGCTGGAATGGGAAAGACTTGTAGTTTCTCTTATGCTTGGGCTTCTGGCGTGTGCCATTGTATCCGGCATTCTCATGTTTGTGCTTCATAAAGGGAGAAAGACAAGGATTCCCTTTGCGCCGTTTCTGTTTCTGGGATATATAGGAGGAATGATGTTATGATAAAACGCGGAAGCTTTACAATAGAGACGGCGTGCGTCATGCCGCTTGTTCTTTTTACCCTCATGGGACTTTTATATCTCTTCTTTTTTGTGCATAACCGCGCGTGGCTGACGGCAGCGGCGTATGAATCAGCAGTCAGCGGAAGCATGGAAGGAATAAAAAAAGACGGACCGGTTTATGAGACTGCCCGGATAAAAAGTCAGAGCCTTGGTTCTTTGGGATTTTTCGGGGCGGAAAATCTTTCCACACAGACAGATGCAGGGAAGAAGGTTGTCGTCACGTATGACCTTGACACAACAGGAGAATATACAGGACTTTCCTGGCATCTTCGTGCAAAGGGAGAGTCGAAGGTGATCCGTCCTGTAGGTTGGGTGAGGAAAGTGAAGGCAGCTTCGGAGCTTCTGGGAGGAGATTAATATGAGGGCAGAATATAAAAGAGATATGAATCATAATTATCTGATCCTTCATGGAGAGGAAGTGCCCGATACAGATTCTTACCAGGTGAGAATGCTTGTGGGAAACGGAATGCCCTCCCTTTTAAAATGCAGGCTCCAGGGAATTGATGGAAACTTTCTGATTTATTATGATATTACGTCGAAGCAGTCGGTGGCTTCCATGTATGAAACGAAAAAAATGGGGCTGGAGGATTTGCGGCTGATTTTCGGAGGCTTTGTTCAGGCAATGGAGGAAATGGCAGAATACCTTATGAATCCGGGACAGCTTCTTGTACAGCCGGAGTATATGTATCTTGATGTGGAAAAGAAAAAGCTGTATTTCTGCTGTATGCCGGGAAAAGCCGGGGACGTAAGGGAGGATTTCCGCATTCTTACAGAATATATTCTTCCGAAAATTGATCACGAGGACGGAGACGCAGTCATTCTCGGGTATGGCGTATACAGAAGAGCCCTTGAGGATACCTTTCATCTGGAATACGTAAAAGAAGAGATTTATAAAGGAAGAGACAGCAGGGAAAAGCGTATTCCGGAAAGCTGTAAAGAGAAAGAAATCGAAAAAGAAAAAGATCAATTCAGAGAACAATATGAAAATCAATCGGGAGATTCTCCCTGGGAAATGGAGACAGCAAATCCCTTTGAAAACCGTGACAGAGAAGACGGGAAAAAATCCCCGGTGTCCCTTCGGAAAAAAATCCTTTTTTCCCTATTGGGAGCATTTGTTCTTATTATAACAGCAGGAGCGGCAGTTCTGGGATTTCTGCCCGGATTGCAGGCGGGAGTGATACTTTCCGGCTGTGCAGTTTTTCTGGGAACAGGAATGCTCGTATACAGATTCCGAAAAAAGCATAAAGGGAGCGTAGAAAAGAAAAGGGGAAGACAGGAAATGCAGAGAGATCCCATATGGAAGACAGAACAGGAGGAAGAGAACGGCTGGCAGCCTCAAATGTCCGCCGAAGAAGAGATGTCTGTGCCACAGACTTTGGAGGAAGAACCAAAAGCAAAAGATTTCGGGGAAACGGTGGTGCTTTCCGCCGGGGTGGTACGGGGACCGGCAACACTGGTAAGCAGGGAGCCGGGAGAACTTGCAACGATTTACCTTCAGGAGGATATGACAGTGATCGGGAAAATGGAAACTGCCGTTGACGCGGTAATCGACCTTCCTACAGTCAGCCGCATTCATGCGAAAATCAGGAGGCGGGATCAGGAATATTATCTCAGCGATTTAAACTCCAGAAACGGAACGGCTGTCAATGGGAGAATTCTAAAAGAGGGGGAGGATTATCAGCTTCAGAATGAGGACGAGGTGGATTTTGCACAGGCGAGATATGTGTTTTTGAAGTGAAGATATATCGAACAAACAGGGCTTGACGGAATCGCGAAGTAGCTTGCATGGAAGAGAAGAATGGGGTAGTATATGAAATGTCAGGAGGTAAGGAGATGCGGGTTATTATATGCGATGATGAAATAAGCACTTGTGCGGAGATGGAAAAAATCCTCCGGGAATTTGCTTTTGAAAAGTGTATAAATTTGGAAATAGACATTTTTTATGATGGGAATGCTCTGATGAAGTATCTGAAACGTGAGACAGTTCCGGCGATTCTTTTTCTGGATATTGAACTGCCAGGTGCGAACGGTGTGGAAATTGGAAAGTACATTCGGGAGGAATTGAGAAATTCAGAGATGTTTCTGGTGTATATTTCTTCTAAGAAGGAGTATGCACTGGAATTATTTCAGAATCAGCCGTTTGATTTTCTGGTAAAGCCGATAAAAAAAGAAAAACTCTGGCATGTTATGGAGAAGATGTTTCATATTATCGGTAAGCATGAATACAATTTTACATATAAAAATCAGGGCAATACTTATCGCATTATGTATAAAGATATTTTGTATTTTCAAAGCGACGGAAGAAAAATCAATATTGTAAAAGAAAATGAGATACAGAGTTTTTACGGAAAACTATCGGAGGTGGAAAAGGAATGCCCGGAGGGGCTGTTTCTGCGTATCCATAAATCCTGTTTGATTAATCTGCATTACGCGAAGAAAATCAATTATAGAGAGATTAAAATGGTGAATGGAGATGTATTGGATATTAGCAGGTCGAATCGAGTGGAGGTAAGAAGAAAACTGATGGAGAGTATGACAAATGGAATTCGAAATAATAGCTGAATTGCTGCTGATATTATGTTCAAATGGAATCCGCTTTTATGCAATTAAAAGATATATAGATTTTTTTGTTTCCCGGGAGAAATGCCGATGGAAAAATAACTGGATACTGTATGTCATCGGGTGTCTTTTTACATTTACTGTCAGTATGGTATTTGCATCGCCAAGTTTAAATATTGTTGCAAATATTGGGGCGTTATTGCTATTAACATTCTCTTATCAGGTGAAATTGACTAAAAAATTATTAATAACATTTGTAATATATGCGATTAACATATGTGCAGATGTTATCGTTGTTCAGTTGCTAGTGGGATATGAGCCGGGACAACCAGTAAAATCAGGTTATCAATTTATAACAAGTCTGGTAATTTTAGTACCGACTGCTTTTTGGAAGAATTTCAAAAACAGAGAAAAAGATACTGCATTGCCGTTTATGAAGGAAATCATTTTTGGAATGATTCCTCTGGTCAGTATTGTTTGTATGCAGCGTATTGCAGTTCTGACAGGAGATAATAAACCAATAGTTCTTACAGTAGCTTTTAGTCTGTTATTTATTAACGCTTTTTTGCTGTATCTATACCATTCATTAACAAAATTTTATGTAGCTCAAATGAATGAAAAAAAATTAGAGAAGATGGTCGAAGTATATGCGAATCAGCTTGATGTGATGCAGGAGTCCCAGGAATATATCAAGAAACTTCGTCATGATATGAAACATCATTTAATAGAATTGTCTTCGATGGCACGGCATGATAAAAATGAGGACATGGTGCGATATTTGAAGCAGATGGAGAAGTTCATGTTAAATCCGGCAGAAAAGGTATCTACCGGAAATAAGGAAATTGATGGAGTTCTGAATTATATGCTTCGACAGGCAGATGAGCTGTTAGATACTGTGGATTTGGATATTCAGATTCCAAAACAGCTATACAGTAAAAATTTTAATATTTGTGTGATTTTAGGTAACTTAGTTGATAATGCAGTCAGGGAAGCAAGCAAATCAGATGAAAAATATTTGTCTGTCAGTGTACATACGCAAAAAGACATACTTCTCATCTTAATTGAAAACAGTTATACAGGCAAGATTACGAAAAGAGGTAATAAATTACAAAGTAATCAACTTAATTCAACGATTCACGGCATAGGGCTAGAGAGTGTAAGACAAGTAGTGGATTCTTGTGGTGGAGATGTTAAAATTGAGTATACCGATAATCGTTTTCAGGTACGGGTTTTATTATATCTTTCTAATATTTAATGCAGATTTTGACAAAAAAATATACAGTTTTTGACATGTTGAATAAAAGTTGGGAAATATGTGATATATTGACATAAAAAGGAGGAGCGACATGAAAAAAAATATTACAGAATTTGGTATAAAAATAGTGGGTACGATTGCAAAGAAACTGGCAGAGCGTGATGCAAATACGACATGTGCGTACTATGGTTACCAGGCAAAGTTACCTTCTGCTGTAAAAAAGTTAAAAAAATCTTAATTTTGAAAAATTGACAGGAGATATATACATTCTTCAACTAATGCGGTTGTTATAGGTTATAAAAAGTGATAGCCTATGGCAGCCGTATTTGTTTCGATATGGAGGTTTTGATGAGAGAAGAAAAGAAACTTTATTCAGAAAAAATAGCTGAGAAAATCAGCGATGATAAAGAAGAACAGGAAATTCTCCAGTATGGCTTGCATCAGGGATTTACAATATTGCTTAATTTAGTGACCTTGATTGTCTGCGGTATTCTTTGGAACGAGTTATCGCTTATGTTGTTCCTGTTTTTGGGTATTTTCTTTTTAAGACCGTATGCGGGAGGTTATCATGCAGATACAGAATTAAGATGTTATTTTATATCTGCGGCAATTATGAATATTGCTGTTTGGGCGAAAAGGAGTTTCATTTTATCGGATGTAGTTTTAGCTGGGATATGGATTGGTACGGCGGTGATTATTTGGAGATATGCTCCGGTAGAAAATCCCATTCACCCGCTGGATGAGAGCGAGAGAAAGAAATATGCAAAAAATACAAAGAAGATTTTATTATGTAACGGAATGATAGTGCTGGCAGGAATAGGTATACAGCAGAAATTTTGGGGAGAAATTATTGTATGGGTTCAAATTTTGACTGTGATTGCAATGGTGGCGGGCTTGTTAAAGTATAAAGAAAAATCGTGATTGCAAAAAATTCAGTAATTACTATATAAAGTTCCATTTTTGTCATAATTATATACAGTTTTTGACAAGAAGCGTTTTAAGAGAAAATTTTATGGTATAGTGCATTCAACAAACAAGTTAGCGCTAATATTGTTTAAGAACTGTAAATTTTTTTCACCAGAGAGGAGAAAAAAGTATGATGAGTAAAAAAGTAAAAAAAATGTTTTGCGGTTTAATGGCAGGGTTGTGTGTCGCAGGAAATACTGTTCCAGTAATGGCTGATACTGTTAGATTTGATGTTACAGTGCCGGGAGATCCTAAAACAAAAAGAACTGTGAAAGCAGATGGGGAACAGAAATTTTATGTAACAGGAACATATTTTAGCACATATGCTTCTTTATCGTGTCGTTCTTATCAGTTAGATAATCAGCATATTTTTTCTAAATATGCGTATATCAGCAAAAATGATCCGGCGAGTAATGCAAAGTATGAGAAATGGGCTGCTTCAGGAGTTTATTATTTTATGATAACAAATTCCAGTGCTACTGGATTGAACGTTGAGGGAAGATATACACCGTAACACATATACCAGAGCAGGATATATTATATCCTGCTCTGGTATATCAGATAATATAGCGCGAAAGGAAGAAAAATGAAGCAGAAATTTTTGATTATCGGAGTGGTAGCAGGAATAACAATTACATCGGGAAACTTAATAATCTGTCATGCAGAAACTCAATTTCCGGAAAAATATGAAGTATCTGGAGAAAAAGTAACCTTTAATTGTGAACTGGAAATTCCAGATGATTTCAATGAAGAGGAGTTGTGTGCGACTGCTGTAAAAAGCAGAATATATTCAGATGGTAAAAAAGCAATAGAAATTTATTCTAAGGGAAAAGAAGTACAGGATACGGGAAGTATTCCGCCCGCATCAGAAACAGAGCCGGAAGGAACTTATTATACTTTTACAGATGGATCTTCTTTATCCTATACCGGTGGATTTCATTATGGGACAGACACAGTAAGATATTATAATTATGTTGGAATTCAGGATCCTGCATATCTGGAAAGATTTGAACAAAGCGAAGTTTCTTTTATGCAGCCAGAGGAATGTATAGAAAAAGTAGAAGTATTATTAAATGAAATTGGAATTCCGACAGATGAAGTAGAATTAAAAGCATATGCTTTAAATCACGATGTAATTAAACAGATAGAAAATGAGGAAATAGAAAGTGGATTAAATACCGAGGCAAACCGTAAAGAAGAATGGACGGAAGAAGATGATGCTTATTTTGTATATGGGGTGCAGAAACACGCAGGTCTTCCTGTTTTTCATGAATTCATGAATGTGAGCAGACAGTTGGCTTATGATACGCCGGACAGCTCTGCTATACAGGTGATTTATTCTGCAAGAGGTGTTGAAAGTATCTTATATCAGGATGTTATGTATGATTTTTCGGATGATAATGAAGAAAAACTGCAGCTTAGACAATTTGAAGATATTGCAAAAGTTGTAGAGAATAAATATGGAAATTTATTAAATGAATCTATGTATGAAGTTACAAGAGCGAAACTATATGAACGAGTATTTTTAAATCAAAATCAACAGCTTGAAGCTGCTCCGATGTGGTATTTTGAAATTCTGGAAGATAATAGCACCGTCTCTGTTACACTGGTGGACGCAGTGACAGGAGAAGAAATATATCTGGAGTAAAAGGACAGAGAAAGATGAAAAAATATAAAAATTTTTTTGTACCTGGTTTTTGTCGGATTTTTAAAAGTTATGAAATATATCTATCTGTAATAGGAGTGGCGATTGCTCTTGTTTTTTCTATAGAGCAAATGAACCTTATCAATGGAAATGTTTTAGATACATATATTACTTCGACGGAACTTTCCGGAATTATGGTAGCGTATATATTTTGTGCTTTTCCTTTTGCTACAGTATTTTGTGAGGATTTGGAAAATAAATATATACGCTACAGCATAATTAGGGGAAATTTGAAAAAATATGTATTTTCACAGATCAGTATAATTTATCTGACATCAATAGCGGTTATGGTTTTGGGAACTGCGATATTTTTGATGGGCTGCCGTACAACAGGTCCCTGGACAAACGAGTCTACAGGAACGTTGAATATGTTATTACATGGAAATTATGGTTCGCTTTTAAAGACAGAACACTATTTTATGTATTGTATATTGTATTCACTGCAGATGGGACTGCTGTCTGGTTTGTTATCAGTTCTGGCTGCATATTTTTCTTTATATATCAGTAATCGTGTGACGGTTCTGGTACTGCCTCTTGTTATACATCAGATTTTATTAGAAACTGCAGGAGAAAGTATGTATACAGTATTGATTTTCAGAGCTTACAATAAACCTCTGGAGGGAGATTTGCAAAGCTTTTTACTGGTATGTATGATTAGTTTTGTTCCAACTGTTGTTTTAGGAATTATGACATACAAAAAAATTCAGAAGAGGTTGTAAAAAAAATGAAACTTGCTCAATATATATGGAAAGCCGGTTTGTTAAAAATAAAAAATATAAAATTTATGACGTTTGCTATAGTAATGATGGTAGTTACATGGAGTTATAATCGTCCGTTAAAATCTTTGGCAGAGGTTGTGAATTACCCTGTTTCATGGTGTGTATTTCCTTTCATGATTTCAAACTTATCTTTTCTGATTTTGTTTTGGTTTGGCGTGATTTATGTTAATTCAGATGTACCGTTTATGCAGCATATGAATATGTACCAGATTATTAGAACAGGGCGTAAGCGCTGGGCATTGGGTCAGTTGGGAAGTATGTTTTTGCGTTCAATAGCTGTTGTCTTATTTACGATAATATGTACAATCGTCTCTTTAATCCCTGAGATAGAAAGAACAGTGGACTGGGGAAAACTTTTGCATACTATATCCATGACAGATGCAGCCGTTCAATATAATTTGAAATATGTGATTTATTATGATATTTTCTTAGCAGAACCTAAAAATAAAACAACATAATCTAAAGAATTGC
>OCAM01000528.1_pt1 | contig 34180 bp, 27 predicted proteins | sample 1538281 | NCBI WGS metagenome assembly OCAM01 (sample SAMEA2580273, study PRJEB22360) | human gut metagenome | biome: human gut; feature: human-associated habitat; material: faeces | place: Denmark | collected 2008/2010 | reverse complement strand
TTTGTTGTTCCGCCTGAACTTGAGCCACCATCTGTACTTGATGTTGGATTTGTTGTTCCGCCTGAACTTGAGCCACCATCTGTACTTGATGTTGGGTTTGTTGTTCCGCCTGAGCTTGATCCGCCATCTGTGCTTGATGTTGGATTTGTTGTTCCACCTGAACTTGAGCCGCCATCTGTGCTTGATGTTGGGTTTGTTGTTCTCCCTGAACTATCCGAATTAGCATTTGAAGAAGCAACATAGCTTGAAGCTGCTGAAGCATCTGATTCAGCTTGACTTGCAGCATATGATGCGGCTTCAGCTTCACTTAATGCTTGTGAAGCAAGACTTGATGCTGCTATTGAGTCTGCCATAACTTCTGACCGATAAGAATCAAAGTCAGGATCACTACTAATAGCTGCAGATCCAGCTTGATTTGCTTCTGAGCTTGCTTTATCAACAAGTGATTGCGCTTGACTTGCATGATCGCTTGCTTGACTCGCTAATGAGCTTGCTGTGCTTGCTGATGTTGAGGCATCTGAGGCAAAGCTTTGGACGTTAGTATCATCTGGATATTGACTTGCAAGAGAACTTGCTGTTGAGGATCCAGATGAGGCTTCATTTGAAACTTCAGATGCAATACTTACTGCAGATGAAGCTGTACTTTGTGTTTCATCCCAAAGAGGTGAGACATAAAGACCATTTCCTGAATTACCAGTCAAAGGATCCCCAACAGAAAAGTCAGAAGTCAAGAATGCATTTGCATATTGACTCAAATCAAGTCCAGAGAATTTAAAGATATTTTCTTTAGATACGCCATCAGCTCCAACTTTGATAGACACATTGATAGTGGCAATTGCTTTACCATCTGCGTACAAAGTAGCAGTTCCATCTTGAGTAGAGTTTGGCATATCCGCACCCCAGACATCAAGAACAGCATAAACTGTTTGATTTGTACCTGCTGGAAGAATTTCTCCTTGTTCATAGGCAAGTGTATATCCATAAGAACCTGTGAACTCTTGACCAGTTGATGGATCATTTGATTCGTAGGTGAATGTGATTGGGCTTCCAGCTGCATCAACCGTTGCTGAACTTGGAGTTCCAGCTACAAGTGAATATCCTGAAATTGTAGGTGCTGAAACTGTTTCTCCATCATACTTGTCATAGGTATATGAACCGATTGATGTACCATCAGAGGTTACAGCATTGATGACCCCTTGAATATCATCTGTATTTACTTGATAAACAATTGAAGTATATTGGGTTTGGCCTGGCGCTGCTGATACTCCTTGTACTGCTCCTAAAGCGTCTGCAGTAATTACTGTTGTTTCCGGAACAAAAGTGTTATCTAATTGTCTATCAGTTATAGCTGCAGATTGACCTTCATAATAATAATTATCTGTTTTTAAATTCTCTAAAATTTGTTCTGTTGGATCGTTAAATGTCAAACCAACTGCAACTGTCGCAAGTCCAGTTGCTGAATAACCTGAACTTGTTAAAATTTGTTGAACAGCTGTAGACATTGCAACAGACATTGCACTAGAAGCTCCTGATAAAATACCATTAGATTGAGTAACTACATTCATGGCGGACGTGTCAGCTGCTACTGAACCCGTTGCATTATTTGCAGTATTCAACATATTTTGGAAAATCGTATTAATATTTCCTTGAGCTGTTGCAATATAACTACCTGCAACAGAAGCTGTATTCGTTGATAGACCGTAAATTGCGAGGGCGCCTGATAATGCAAGATATTTTGCATAGGCAAGATTTAATCCAAGGTTAGATTGCAAATCACCTGCTGCAATTGCATTAGAAACTGCTGCAGAAAGATTGATTGGCATTAATCCAGCAATATTGGATGAAGATAAGGCTGCTGCGGATACTTTTGTTGATGCTTGGCTTGCTTGTGCTGTAGAAACAGCGATAGGAAGTGTAAGAAACAGCGATAGGAAGTGTAGATACGGTATTGGCTGCCAATGTCGCCCGACTAATTAAGTTAGCCATGATATTTGAAATATTTTGACTAACCGCTGTTGTATATGAAATCCCATCGGCATTAATCGTTAATGTACCATCAGTATTCATTGTTACAGGCGCCAAAATAGATTGTGTATAAATACCATTTGTTCCCTTAACTACAGCTTTAGCATTTGTTGCTAAACCATCCAAAGTCGTTTGTGCTGCATTTACTGTTTGTTGATAAGAAAGTAATGCGTTAATTAAAGCAGATAAGGGTTGCTGTGCTTGAGTTGCTGCTTGAGCTATCGAATTTCCAAGCACTGCTGTTGTCGCTTGAGTAATATCTTGATAGTTATTTAGTCCTAGGATATCGGAAATTTTAAAAGAGCCAAAAGTAGGACCTGTAATTGGGATTCCAACGTTCACAACATAATCCATCAAAGCATTAAGTTGATAGGTTTGCAAATCTTCTGAATAGATATTATATAATGCACCATTATTATAAACAGTAATTTGAGTCGTTCCTGTTCCTCCAGCTACTGGCGTTACATTTCCATTAATATCAATATTAAATGTGGTTGCATTATTTACTGCTCCTAATAGTGAATATGTTGGCGTTCCAATCAAAGCTGTGGTTGCTTGAGATGCTGCAACAACTGCTGCGGAATTCATCAATTTATTTGCTTGGGAAGCACTCAATTGAGTTATAAGTTGTTGAGTATTGGTTGTATCAATTAATAGATTTGATGCTCCAACCATTTTAAGTATGTTATTTTCTGCTTGTTGAGCTGTATAAAGCTGTAATGCAAGGCTAAGTAATGTCGAATTCGTTGCCGTCGCTAAAGAGTCAACTGCTACTGCTGCGGCAGCATAAGAAGCAACTCCTGAACTAAAGGCTGTATTCACAAGTGATGTTGCTGATGAATTACCTGTAAACTGAACAGAAACTAAGGCTTGCGAATCTTGGGTCGTTTGATAATTTCCATAAGTTGTTGTCAAAGCATTGTTAGAACCAAGCGAAGCAATTGTTTGATTGTTTGCAACTACAGCTGAGGATAGCGCAAGAATATTCCCTAATTCAAGAAATTCAAGGGTTGACCCTGTTTGAGCAGTAATTAAAGCTGAAAGACTTGCTAAATTCGTGTTATTAGTGAAAACTGCAGTTGACGCGGTAGCTGCCGCTGTTGATGCCATATCATATAATGATTGCGCAGTTTGTTGAACTGTGGCCAAACTTGAAGCAATTGTACTATAAGAGTTAGCAATATTAGCATATGATGAAGCTAAGCTTGTATTCGATTGTGCTTGATATGAGGATGCAATTATTGAATAAGAAGTTGCTAAAGAATTTTGCATTGCAATTCCAGCACTTGCAGAAGCTGCTACAACCGAAGCTGAGGAAAGTATCTCACTCTGTTCATCAAAAGTAGTATTTGCAGTAGACGCATTAGATGCAAATGTAGAAGCGTTAGCAAAATCATCTGCTTGTGATTTTTGTAAATCATTATATGCCGCTACAGATGACGCAATTGCTGTACCTGAATTATTAGTTGCAATGGAATCTGTAATTGAAGTAGCGATTGAGATGTAATCAGACTGTGCTCCATCAAGTAAAACTGACTCTGAATGAATAACAGTAATATAAGAGTTAGCAATACTATTAAAAGCCGATTGTGCTGCCGAAGCTGAATTCAATAGTGAAGTTGCCGAAGTTGCTACTGAAGTTGCAGATGAAACTATAGAACTCATAGTTTTCATTGTGGCATTCGCTGAAGAATATGCATTTGAAGCTTGTACATAGGCTCCAGAGGCATTAACCGCGGCTGTACTATATGAATTAGCTATCAAACCATAAGAACTTGCAAGTGAGGCATATGAAATATTGTTAGGATCAGAATCAGCAGCTGATTGGGCAGCTGTAGAGGTTTTTGCTCCACCGATGTCTGTAATCGGAGGAAGATATACACCAGCAACAATGGTCCCCCCTGCTGCTTTATAAGCGGAATCATAGGCACTTTGGGCGTATGATAAAGCTACGCTTGATGTATAGCTTGAAGCCAAACTTTCCCAAATATAATTACTTGTTGTTGCAAGATTTGCTGCCGATTGACCTGCGGCTACTTGAGAAGTAAAAGTGCTAGTAGCTGATGAAGTATAGCTTGATAAGCCAGCAGAGTTAGCCCCAATTGCTGCTACTGAAAAAGCAGATTGTTTATTCATTTCAGATGAATTCGAAATGGCATTTGAAGAAGCTACTGATGCTGTTGAGGTTGCTGATGAAACTACTGAACTTGCAGAAGAAATCGTTGTTGTAGCATTTGATGCAGCTATCGCATAAGAACCTGCAGATGACATATTTTGTAATGCAAGCAGTGAACTTGCTGTATAGCTGGCTTGGATAGATGTCAGGGTTGCACTCAGTAGAGAATAAGCAGAGCTGTAGGTTAATAAATTATCAGATGTCGCTACAGCTGAAACCAGCGCAAAAGCTGATGAAACATTACTAGCTAAAGAAGATAATACTGTAGTGGCACCATCAGAAATTAAGACTGCTGTTTCTGAGTAATATGCAGATTCGATAGAAGCATTTGATTTACGAAGTGCATCAATCATTGAATTATTTGCTGCTACTGAAGAAGCTGTAATTGTATTTGCTGTTGAAGTTGCTGTAAAACCTCCGGAAGATGGCTGACCGCTTGTAAGTTTTGTGTATGTCCCACCAGCAAGTTGAGCTGTCGCTCCTCCTGCAGAGGACTGACCAGAATCCGTACCAGGAGTTGTAATTGTTACAGCAGCTACAGAATAACCTGCTTGTGTTTGGTCAGTCGATGGCGAAACACTCCATGAATAAGAACCATCAGAAAGCGTAGAACCTGAATTTGAAATTGACTGAGTTGCTTTAATATCAACTGTTGTTTGTGAAGCTGCTCCAGAACCAGCTGTTACTGCTCCATTTGAATTCAAGTTTGTCGAAGAGGTTGTATTAATCGTTCCTCCACTTGAAGCAGTAGATGAACTATTGATACCAATTGTTGTTGCTCCGCCAGTACCGTTTGTGTTTTGTGAGTTACTCGTTTCTGGTGCGCCAATTGGATTTCCAGAATTATTATCTTGCTTAAGTACAGCACTTGAAGAATTTACTTGTGCATCAGTATAACTACTCGGATTTGCTGAAGATTTTGCCACTGTATTAGCTGAATTTGCTACAGAAGCATTATCAGCCCCAGCTGTAGCATTTGATCCAAGTCCACCAGTTGCAGTGTTTTCTGCTCCAGTTGTTTTACCTGTTGAAGTTGAAAGAACTTGGTCAGCAAAAACGCCATGGGAAGAGGAAGCAATTGCTCCACCTGAAACTACTAAAGCAAGGATAGACGAGGCATAGAGCCATTGTTTTCCTGATTTCCAAGTTCTAAAATTTTCATGAACTTGCGCATTTTCAGGAATTTTGAATTGATTGTTTTTCATCAGTTCTCCTTTGTTCGTCATAATATTTTTTAGAGTAAATATTTTTATTATGACTAGTGAATATTCCAATAATTTAACATATGATAAGTTTCAACTAAAACTACTAAAAGTCATTGTGACTTCTTTCAATAAACAGGGAAGCCCCTAATAGTAACATTACTTATTCTCATCTTCACGCCTCTTTTCTTTTGACTTAGTTCAATGATTATTTCCATGAATAAATGTAAAATGATGTATTTTCAGCCTTTATGAAAGAATAAAAACCTTATCAGGAATATGTACAAATTCCTTTTGATAAATTATACAACTTTCTTTCTTTTATTTCAATATATTTCTTTTAGATTTTTTGTTTTTATTTTAAATAAACATAGTATTTCATAGAATACATTTTGATTTTACCTTTCATTTAATTATCTTTTGAGTTAACAATTAAAAAAACCTCATCATATTGATGAGGTTTCTATCTTTTACATGTTAGTACCGTTTGAAGCAATTACTTCTTTATACCAATCAAATGATTTTTTCTTAGAACGTTTTTTTGTTCCATTTCCTTCGTCATCTAAGTCAACGTAGATGAATCCATAACGCTTACTCATTTCTCCTGTAGATGCTGAAACTAAATCAATACAGCCCCAAGGTGTGTAACCCATTAGGTCGACACCATCTTCAACTGCTTCATTCATTGATTGAATGTGTTTTTTGAGATAATCAATACGATAATCATCTTGTATCGTTCCGTCTTCTTCTACTTTATCAATTGCACCTAAGCCATTTTCGACAATGAAGAGCGGGACTTGATAGCGACCGTATAAATCATTAAGGGCGTAACGAAGTCCGTCAGGGTCAACTGCCCAACCCCATTCGCTTTCTTTTAAAAAGGGATTTTTAACTCCTCCAAGAACCATATTTCCTGAAGCTTGAACGCCTTCCCCTGTTTTTGATTCTACAGTCGACATATAATAACTAAATCCTATATAATCAACTGTTCCTTCTTTTATTATCTTTAGATCTTCTTCGGAAATTTCAAGTGCATCTACATTTACTCCGTGTTTACGGTGAAGTCGATTCGTAAATGCGGGATAGGCTCCTCGAACTTGTACATCATTACAGAAATAATTAAACTCTTGAATACTTTCTTGTGTTGCTAATTGATTTACTGGGTTTGCATCGAACGAATAAGTTGTTGAATAAATACTCATACAACCAATTTGTAAACTCTTATTCAAGTCATGCCCAAATTTTACAGCTTGAGCACTTGCAACAAATTGATTATGCCAAGCTTTGAAAACATTAGTTTTGTCATCTCCACCATTAGATGGAACAAGTCCTTGACTTAAACCTGAAAAGAATGTTGCTGAATTGATTTCATTAAAAGTCATCCAATATTTCACTTTGTCTTGATAACGTTCTAACAAAACTTTTGCAAAACGGACATAAAATTCGATTAGTTCGCGATTTTTCCATCCTCCATATGTTTTAGCTAAATTAAGTGGCATTTCATAGTGGGAAATTGTAACCACTGGTTCAATTCCATATTTCAAACACTCATCAATTAGTTGATCATAAAAAAGCAAACCTTTTTCATTTGGAGTTGTTTCATCTCCCATTGGAAAAATTCTTGACCAAGCTACCGAAAAACGGTAAGCTTTAAATCCCATTTCTGCAAATAATGCAATGTCTTCTTTAAACTGATGATAATGATCAATTCCATCATGATTTGGATAAGTGAAATGTTCAGTGTCAATCGTCCAATCAAATTCCGGACTTGCAAGAATTGCCAATCTTTCTTTACCTCCTGGCATTGCATCTGCTACTGAGAGCCCTTTACCATCTATATCATAAGCACCTTCTAATTGATTTGCTGCCGTTGCTCCACCCCATAAAAAGTCTGTTTTAAATGTCATTTTATAATTTTCTTATCTAATTTTTAAAGTTTTTCATCAATGCTATTTTAAACTGGATTTGCCACTAATTCAGTTGTTTGTGCATTAACTGCAGTTAGTAACACTTCATTTTGATGAATCGTCGATTGATTTGTAACTAGAATGTCCATATAATCCTGAGTATTTGTTACAATGATTGGAACTTGAGTACTGTATCCCGCATTTTGAATACGCTCAATATCAAACTTGAGGAGTAAGTCACCTTTTTTTACACTCTGTCCTTGTTTTACAAAAGTTTCAAAGTATTTCCCTTCAAGTTGGACAGTATCTATTCCGATATGAATGAGAAGTTCAGTTCCCTCATTTGAAATTAAACCTACTGCATGTTTAGTTGGGAACAAAATCATAACCATTCCATCAAATGGAGCACGAACCTCACCTAGTGTTGGTTCAATCGCTGCTCCTTTGCCCATTACACCTGCAGAAAAGGCTGCATCTTTAACTTGTGATAGTGGAATAACTTTTCCTTCAAGAGAGCTTCCAATTATTTCTTTATTCGTTTTTTGTTTATTAAATTTTTTGTCAGGGATTGGATTTTCAATAACATCATCTTCAAACCCCACAAGATAGGTTACTACAAAGCCTGCTATAACTGCTACAGCTGATACAATCATCATTTTAATCGCGCCTGAAACTTCACCTGTAAGGGTAATATTAGATGTAAAACTGAAGATTCCCAAAGCTCCCATTGTATAGGCTTTAATTCCCAAGGCCATGGCAACAGCTGATAAAATTCCACTTACGATACATGAAACCCAAAATGGACGTTTCTTAGGGAGGGTAATTCCGTAAATTGCTGGTTCTGTAACACCAAACCAACCAGAAATAAAGGCTGGTATTGCTAATTCACGAAGTCGTTTGTCTTTTGTTTTTAACAACACTGCTCCAACAGCTCCAGTTTGCGCAAACGATGCAACACTTGCGGCAATTAAAAGCGCGGTTGGTTCTCCTTTTGCTAATGCGATAATTGCAAATGGAACAATTGCCCAATGTAGTCCAAACATGACTAAGACTTGCCAAGCAAATCCTAGCACTAAACCAAAGATAATAGGATTAAATCCTTGTAATGCTAGTAAACCTTTACCTAAAGCATCTGAAGCAAGATTCATTACTGGTCCAATAACTAGGAAGCCTAGAGGAATTGAGATGATTGCCGTAAAGAATGGTGTCAAGAAAAGCTTTACTACATCAGGAATAATTTTCTTTAACTGGTGTTCTAAAAATGCTGCAAATGCTGTAATGGCAATAATTGGCATTACAGAAGACCCGTAGCCAGCAGTTGGTACTGAAAAAGGAATTCCAAAGAGGCTTAATCCACCACTTTCTGCAAATGTTTTTGCAACTGTTCCGTCTACGAAACCTGGGTAAACAAGTGCTGCGGCAATCATCATTCCAACAAATGGTGAACCATTAAATTTTTTCATTGAAGTATATCCAATGAAAATTGGTAGGAAGAGAAATAAACCATCACCCATTGCATTAAAAACAGCATAGGTTGCAGATGCTTGAAAACTTTGTCCCAAGGCAAAGGATAAAATTGCATTAACCCCTTTAATCATACCCGCTGCTGCTAATGGAGCTAATATTGGTTGGAAAATTCCTGAGATCAATTCCACAAATTGATCGAAAAGGTTTCCTTTTTGTGCAGAGTCTGCTGGTGAGGTATCAAGTACCCCAAGGACAGCATCTACATCTGCACGCACTTCTGGTACATGATTCCCAATAACGACTTGGTATTGGCCGCCAGATTGCATTACTGTAACTACACCATCCATATTTTTCAGGACATCGGTATTTGCTTTTTTCTCATCTCTGAGTTTAAAACGTAACCGTGTAATACAGTTAATCACTGAGATGACATTTTCTTTGCCACCTACATTTGCTACAATGTCTTTTGCAAGAGCTTCATATTTGCCCATTACAAACCTCCAAAATAATATATTTTTTAGAGGTTTCGCCAACTTAATGTCACGATCCAATTGTTACCATAGTTGATGATGACTAAAGTCATCTTAAAAATTAATCTTGTATTTTTTCTAAAATACGTGCTAGATGAACGGTCATATATATTTGTTCATTTTGAGAAACTTCGTACGACCTTGTCTGTTTAAGAAACTCACTGACTTTTTTTGTTCCTATGTATGCTCTTGGGTATTTTCTGGTTATTAGAAGGAATAAGTCTTCATCGGTGCTTTCATCACTTTTTGTATTAGAAAGTATTCTTTCGGTGAAAAATTTAAAGTGAGTAATGAACCTTTGAAAATAAATATCTTGCTCATTAAAGTTTACTTGTAAAGTATACTTTAGAGTTGTTAATATTTCTTCCATTAATTTTGTTAATTCCGTTGCATATTCATGACCACTTCCCAGGGTTCCATTAACAATGTGCATGGCCAGAAAACCTGCTTCATCTTCTGGAAGTGAGATATTAAGTTTTTCTTGAACTTTTTGAAGTGTTTCAAGACAAAGTGCAAATTCTTCTGGAAAAAATCTCTTAATATCCCACAAAAGAAAATTTTTAATAGTTATATTGTCTTTTTCACGAATAATTGCTGCATTTAAATGGTCAGCGAAAGCAACCAATACGGTATCAGAAATTGTTTTATCAAATTTTGTTTTTGCTTTTGCTAAAGTTAAAATCGAAAGTTCTACGATTCCACTTGGAATTTCCGAAAGTAATTCTGAAAAATTCTGTTGCTCAGAAGTTACTTTTAATGCAAAAATTTTTTCAATTTTTTTGTCTTCAACAACTTCACCTGCTTTTTTCCCAAATCCTAAGCCTAAACCCATAAGAATGGTTTCTTCATTATCATTTTGAGCAATGACTACATTATTGTTCAGAACTTTTTTGATTTTCACATTCTTCTCCATTTCACAAAAATAGACCTTATCCCCCTATGACTATAGGTTTGATAAGGTCTAGCTTAACTTAATAATCACTATCCAATTTTTTGTAACCGTTTTATTTAATAAAAAGTATACCATTTGTAAAGTGGACTGTCAAGGATATATGGTTTTATTAATTTTTCAATTATCTTAAAAATTGATTGCGTTTTCAATAAATTTAATAACTTCGTTTTCTTTACCTTCATGTAAATCACGAACAATTTTTGAACCAACAATAACTCCTGAGGACACTTTATTAAAACGGTCTACATCAGATAATGTAGAAATTCCAAATCCTGTCAAAACAGGAACATCCGTTAATGAAGACAACGCTTTTAAATGTTGGTCAAGCTGGTTACTATAAGCATTTTCTTTCCCAGTTACTCCATTGATTGCAACGGCATAGATAAATCCTTCAGCCTCGGCTACAAGTTCTTTTTGCCGAGAAAGTGGCGTGGTTAATGAGACCAGAGGAACTAAACAGATATCTTTATCATTGATAAAGGGTTTGATATAGTTCTCATGCTCTTTAGGTAAATCTGGAATGATAAGGCCTTTAACTGGTGTTTCTTCAAGAGCTGCAACAAACTTTTCAATTCCAAACTGATAAACGGGATTGAAATAGGTCATAATTACTAGAGGAACTTTTGTATCAATTGTTTTTAAGGTTTCAAGAATACTTGAAAGTGATACATTTCTTGCTAAAGCACGCAAACCTGCTTGTTCGATGACTGGACCATCAGCAACCGGATCTGAAAATGGAACGCCAATTTCAATAGCGGAGCTCCCGGCTTGTTCAAGCAGTTGAATGGTTTCTTTAAGACCTTCTAAGCCTTTTTCATGGTCGCCAGCCATGATATAAGGAATAAAATTATTTTTTTTATTGCTTAAAGTCATTTGTAAAGTTTTCATTTTTTCACCTCTTTTTCTGCTTCAAGTCGTTCTTTAACTTGAACCACATCCTTATCCCCACGTCCTGAAAGACAAACAATCATTGATTTATCTGCTCCTAATTCTTTAGCTAGTTTGACTGCATAGGCGATAGCATGAGAGCTTTCTAGTGCTGGAATAATTCCTTCAGTTCTAGATAAGATTTTAAAACCTTCAAGTGCTTCTTCATCTGTAATATCAACATATTTTGCTCGTCCAACAGCATTGAAATAAGAGTGTTCTGGTCCGATTCCTGGATAGTCTAAACCGGCTGAAATACTAAAGGCTTCTAAGATTTGACCATTTTCATCTTGAAGGACATCCATGAGTGTTCCGTGAAGAACACCGGGGCGCCCTTTAGTAATTGTTGCCGCATGATGTGGCGTATCAATTCCAAGACCAGCAGCTTCAACACCATACCCATACATGGCAACTGATTTATCATTAACGAAGGGATAAAAAAGTCCCATCGAATTTGAACCTCCACCGACACAAGCTACTAAAGCATCTGGAAGTTTATTTTCTTTTTCTAAAAATTGGGCACGCGCTTCTTGTCCAATAACAGCTTGATAATCACGCACAATTTGTGGAAATGGATGTGGTCCAAGAACTGAGCCCATTACATAATGCGTATCTTCAACTTGAGCAACCCATGCTCTAAGTGCTGCATTAACCGCATCTTTAAGTACGCGTGAACCATCAGTTACTGAATGAACTTTTGCCCCGAGTAATTCCATGCGAAAGACATTGAGAGATTGTCTTTTAACGTCTTCTTCACCCATATAAATCGTACATTCCATGCCAAAGAGGGCAGCAGCGGTTGCGGTTGCGACACCGTGTTGGCCTGCCCCTGTTTCAGCAATGACTTTATTTTTTCCCATTTTTTTGGCAAGGAGGACTTGTCCGAGGGCATTGTTAATTTTGTGTGCTCCTGTATGGTTTAGGTCTTCTCTTTTAAGATAAATTTTTGCTCCGCCCGCATATTCTGTTAAGCGTTTTGCATAATAGAGTGGGTTTTCTCGTCCAACATAGTCTTTAAGTAATTCTTTAAGTTCTGCTTGAAAGAGAGGGTCTTTTTTACTATCTACGTAGGCTTCTTCTAATTGTTTTACTGCTGTCATTAGTGTCTCAGGTACGAATTGGCCCCCGAATTGGCCGTAAAATCCTTTGTTGTTAGGTTGGTTGTAGGTCATGTTGTTGCTCCTTTTTTGTAAGTTTCATGGTAAATCTCATTTAATGTTCGCGTCATTTTCTTCAAAAAGTAATTTCTTTAAAATCTTCTTATCTTTAGTTTTTTTAGCTCGCCAGCTATCTGTCACTGCCGCTTGGTAAATTTGAATATTTTGCTTTAAAGTAGGGAGGAAAAATTCTTGATGTAACTCAGATTTGAAATTGATTTTGGGAATATCATTATCGTCAACCCCGGCATAGTTTTTAAGGGTCTCCACACTTGCAAAGCCAACATGAATGCTAGCTTTTTCAAATTTATGCTCATGTAAGTCAATGAGCTGATAACCTAATTCTTCCATTAAACTTGTTAATTGCTCAAAATTTTCAAAATCAGGCTTTTTGAGTTGAATATCAATGTCATCAGGATTTGTTGGAAAATTGATTATTTGCTCAACTGCTAAACTTCCCATTAAATAAGGGATAATCTTATTTTCATTTAGCTTTTTTGTGATTCTTAAAAATTCTATAAATAATTGCTTTGATGAGGCAAGGCTTGCATTTTGAACAAAGTTTTTTATTTTTGTAAGGTTTTTAATTCCGTCAGTTTCTACTCCAGAAGAAACATCCACACCGTAGGCATTTGGAAAATGTTGAATAGCAGCTGCTACATTTTCTGGATTAAGTCCACCAGCGATGAAAAATTTATTTTTCAGACCGCTGGTCACCAAAGATTCCCAATCAAATGCTTGACCACTTCCAGCTTGTGGACTATCAAATAATAAAATTACATCTTCGTATTCTTTAAATTCTTGGTCTGGCCTTATTGCTTTAATAACCGAAATATCTAGTTGATTAATGTAATTCATATCTTCATTTCCGTGAAGCTGAACCAGATCAAGTTGAGCAACTTGAATAGCTTTTTTTACAAAATTAATAGGTTCATCAACAAAAACTCCTACTTTTTTGACTGTTTTTGGGACATCGTTTGTGATTTGAAAAATTTTTTCTGGTGCAACTTGACGTTTTGAGGGACTAAGAATAAAACCGAGATGTGTGGCACCAGATTCTACGGCTGTATCAACAGCTTCTTTTGTAGATAAACCACAGATTTTAATTTTCATTCGTTTTCCTCTTGACTTTTAAATCTTTCAAAGATTTTTCTAGATTTTCTGATTGCATGAGTGCTGTTCCAACCAATATTCCATTGAAAGCATCGGAAACTTTTTGGGCTTCGTTTGCGCTAAAAATGCCTGATTCGGAAATGTAGATATTGTCTTCTTTAAAGTAGGGAGTCAAATCTACTGAATTTTGCAAGCTCACTTCAAAGGTTTTTAAATTACGATTATTAACTCCAATAATTTTAGCCCCAAGCTGATGAGCAATCTCAAGTTCTGCTTTATTATGTGTTTCAACAAGAACTTCAAGTCCTAGTGAAAGTGCGTAGTTGTAGAGGTTTTGGAGTTTGGGGTATTGATTTTCAAAAACTGCGACAATGAGTAAAATAACTGTTGCTCCCGCATTTACTGCCCGATTGATTTGTTTTTTATCGATGATAAAATCCTTGTTCAAGGTGGGGATTTGGACATTTTCTGAAATTTCACAGAGATATTCAATATTTCCTTTAAAAAATACAGGGTCAGTTAAGACGGAAATCATAGCGGCACCGGCTTGTTCGTAATTTTTGGCTTGGTCAACGATATCCACTTCTAAATTAATATCACTTAGACTGGGCGAAGCTTTTTTGATTTCGGCAATCACTTGAAGCTGGTCGGAATGTTCTTTTAAGTAATCATAAAAATTGTATGTTTGACGAACTTTTCCTACTTGTTCTTCTGGCATTTTAGCAATTTCAAGTCTTTTTTCTGCTAGGATTGTTTCTAGAAATTTTCCTTTTTTTATGTTCATATTTTTCTCTCATTTTCTGCTATTTCAAAATTTGCCATCAAGATTTTTAACCAATTTGTTCTGCTTGTAATTCATGCAACTTGGTAAGAGCTGCTCCTGTACTAATTACTTCTCTTGCAAGGTCAACTCCGGATTTGATGGAATCAACTTTTCCGTTGGCATAAAATCCAAGTCCGGCATTTAAAACGGTCGTTTCTAAAAAGGCTGACGGTTGATTTTCAAGGACATTTTTTAAAATTTCAGCATTTTCTGGGGCTTCACCTCCACGAATATCATTGAGTTGAACTTCTGAAATACCAACGTCTGAGGCTCTAAATTCATGCAAAGTCACTTTGTCATTTTCTAAAAGTGCGTAATGATTAAGTCCAAAGGGAGTTGCTTCGTCCATTCCGCCTTCACCTGTGATGACTAATGCTCGCTTACGGCCCAAGCCTTTCAAAACATTCGCTGTTAATTCAAGTAAATCTGGACGTGAGGTACCAAGAAGTTGCGTATCAAGTGGAATTGGATTGATTAGCGGCCCAGTCAAATTCATAATTGTTGGAATTTCGAGTTGTCTGCGGACTGGCGTGAAGTATTTCATCGCTGGGTGGAGATTTTGAGCAAAAAGGAAAACTAAACCAACTTTGTCAAAAACTTGAGCTAACTTTTCTGCTGGTAAATAAAGATTGATTCCTAAGGCCTCAAGAACGTCTGCCGAGCCAGATTTACTGGTAATGGAGCGATTTCCGTGTTTTGCCATATTGACTCCACCAGCTGCTAAAACAAAAGCGGCTGTGGTTGAAATATTAAAACTGAATGAGCGGTCGCCTCCTGTTCCACAATTGTCCATCGCATTTGTCAAATTTGTTGGGATAGAAATCGCTGCTTTTTGTAAAGCTCGAGCCAAACCAGTCAATTCGCTTGCTGCTTCACCTTTCATTTTTAATGCTACTAAAAAGCTGGCAATTTGGACCTCGCTTAATTCACCTTGGATAATTGAATTAGCAAGCATGTTCATTTCATTTTCGGTCATGTCACGGCCTGACATCACTTTTTCAAGTTCATTTTTCATTTGATGACTCCTTGTTTTCATTTACTTGGTTGACAAAATTTTCAATCATGGTCATACCATCCAATGTGCCAATGGATTCTGGGTGAAATTGTAATCCATAAATCTGTTCTTTTTCATTTTCAATAGCCATAATTTCACCATCATCTGTCGCGACTGCTGTGATTGCAAAATCTGGTAAAGCGACTGCCTCATCCATGACAATTGAATGATAGCGCATGACTAGAAATTTTGAGGGAAGATGATTGAAAAGTAAATTTCCTGAGGTCTGACGGACTTGTGAATTCTTGCCATGCATGACTTGATGTGCCAATCGAAGTTTGCCACCAAAAACTTCAACGATAGCTTGAAAACCTAGACATATTCCTAAAATTGGTTTTTGACCTGCAAATTGCTGAATAAGTGTTTCCATTTTTCCAGCATCCGCAGGCCAACCAGGGCCTGGTGAGAATATTAAGGCGTCTGCTTTTTCTGCCATATTTTCCAAAGAATCATCGTCATTTTTCACAACTGCTACATCAGTCAAAGCACCTACATACTGCACTAAGTTGTAAGTGAAACTATCGTAATTATCTATTATTAAAATCAATTTTGTCTCCTATTTTTAACGACAAGGCCTGTCAGTAATTTTTTATTTTCTGTCAGTAAAAAATTACTGACAAAATTATCTGATGATGTTAAATTTTTTATCTCTACATCTTTTTGGGTCTATTTATTGACCAACTTTCAATAAGCCTTGGGCTTTGTTTAAGGTTTCTTGATATTCATGTTCGGATACTGAATCGTAAACAATTCCGGCTCCTGCTTGAACATGTGCTTTCTTGTCTTTCAAGACCATTGTCCGAATGGCAATTGCAAAATCGCAATTTCCATTTTTCGTTAGATAACCGATAGCTCCTCCATAAATTCCTCGTTTTTGCGTTTCAAATTCATAAATTCTTTGGTAGGCTCGATGTTTCGGTGCTCCTGATAGCGTCCCCGCTGGCAATGTGGCGCGTAAGGCATCCATAGCTGTAAATTCAGGACGAAGCTCGCCGGTCACTTCACTTGTAATATGCATGACGTAGCGATATTTCTCAACTTTCATGAAAACAGGAACTTCGATTGAACCATATTTGGAAATTTTACCAATATCATTTCGTCCTAAATCAACAAGCATTTTGTGTTCAGCGACTTCTTTGGGATCACTTTCTAAATCTTCAATAAGAGCTTGGTCTTCAAATTCAGTTTGCCCGCGTTTTCTTGTTCCGGCAATTGGATTGGTTGAAACTTGATTTCCATGAACAGCAACCAAACGCTCTGGTGAGCTGCCAATGACATGAAAATTATCGAATTCCATAAAGTACATATACGATGATGGATTTTCAACCCGAAGCTTTCTGTAATAATTAAAGGGGTTGTCAGTAAAATCGGCTGTTAAACGTTGTGATAAAACAATTTGGAACATGTCACCATTTCTGATAAGTTCCTTTGCTTTAGAAACTTTTTCTTCAAAAAGTTCTTGAGACATATTGCTAACGAAATTCAGTTTACTTAATTCTGTCAGTTCATTTTCTGCTTCTGTCAGTAAAGATAATGACTCAATATTTGCTGACAGCGCGTTTTGTAACTCTTTTTCTGAACGTTGACTGTAAGTATTGTCTTCAATAAAAATCAGTTTTTCACGTTTGTGGTCAAAAATTTGGGCTGATTCGTATAGCATAAAATACATATCTGGTGTTCCAATCGAATCTTTCAGTTCAGGTTGAATGCCTTCAAAAATACCATAGGTATCAAATCCAGCATATCCAATCGCTCCACTTGTAAAAGGCAAGTCTAAATTTTCGTCACTACTTTCTGGCTGACAAACTAATTTTTCCAGAAATTCCATTGGATTTTCATCGCTAATGATTTCGTCATTTACGCTTAAAATTCCGTCAGTAAATTTGATGTGCTTCACAGGATTTAACGCAATAATTGAAAAACGTGATTGGTCATTTTCTCTGGGAATGGATTCTAAAATCACTTTATTTTTCCCTTTCAGGCGAAGATAAACCGAAATCGGGGTCATGGTGTCTGCTGAAATCTCTTTAATTTTTCTCATATTTTCTCTCTATCTATAGGTTTGAGGAAGTCGTTTCCATTGATACTGATTAGTTAAAATTTAAGCTTCGCCATCGTTGGTTCATTTTAGAAATCCTTTCAAAAAAATACAAAAAAGCCCGTAGAGTATCAAATACTCTACGGGCGTATGTCACGCGGTGCCACCGTAATTTAAGAGTCCCTAAAAGTATTACAAAAATACTAGAAAAACTCTTCTTTTCCTCGTCTAACAACAAGTTGCTTGGTATCGGGAGCATCCGTGATTTTTATTGTTTCAAATCAAATTGCGAAAAAAAAATCGTTCTCGACTTTCAAATCAGCCCATTCGCTCTGATGAATTTATCTGCTCGCACAACCGCAGACTTCCTGAAAAAATTCTGATATAGAGTTACTTTTCTGATGTTGAAAATAATTGTAAAACTTTTTATGAGACTTGTCAAGGATTTAAAAATATTTTTTTAAAAAAATGAAGAAATTAGAGCTAAAATGGCTAAACCACCTTGGGTGAGAATAATCTTTTTATTACTTGTCAAAGAGCCATATAAAGCCACTAAAATAATATAAATAAGTAGTAATCTAACAATTTCAAGTGGAGCTGACGAAAAGAATATTGCATAAATTAATCCTAAACCAACCAAACCGTTATAAATCCCTTGATTTTTAAAAAGCGTTTGAACTGAAAAACGTTCTAGCTCCTCTTTTCCCATATTAAATACACGACTGGTTGTTTTTGAGCTTGTAGCAAAGGTTTCTAAATACATAATGTAGAAAAATTCCAAAGCAACCAAAAGCGACAGAATAATTGTTAAAATGGTCAAATTACTTCTCCTTTTTATTTAAAAGTAGTGATTTTATCAGCATTCATGCGGACAGATTCATAACCTTCTTCAACAGCTTTACCAATGGATAAAATCATAACGGGTACAAAACGTTCTTTGTCTAAATCAAAAGCTTCTGCTAATTGGTCTTTTTCAAAACCACCAATTGGATTTGTTTCATAACCGTGAGCTCTTGCCACCAACATCAATTGCATTGCGGCCAAACTTGAGTCAATTTTGACAACATCATTCATTTCTTGTTTAGAGAAGCTCTTGTAATGAGGAATAATCGCTTCAATTTGTTGATCTCTAACTTCCTGAGGCATTTTTCCTTCAGCAACTGCTTGGTCATAGATTTCTTCACCAAATTCATAATTCTTCAAGTCTCCAAAAATCAAAATCATCGCTGATGAGGTATCATTTTGACGTGTATTAAAGCGAATTAAGGGTTTCAATTTTGCTTTTGATTCTTCACTTTCCACAATAACAAAACGCCAAGGTTGCATATTTACTGATGAAGGTGCGGCTGTTGCTTCTTGAATCATCTCAAGCATTTCTTCGTGAGAAATTTTGTAGTTTTCATCATAAAGTCTGACAGATTTTCTACCAAAAGTAATATCTGAGAAATCGTTATTTTTAAAGTTCTTATTCATCTTTTCTTCTTTCATTTTGTTAATTTTGTGAGTAGTTCTAAAAGTTGTTCTTCTTCTAAATCGCTGAGCCCAATATTTAATATTTGTTGACTTTCCTCTAGAAAATCATCATGTTTTTTTGCACAAAGTGCTAAATCATTTTTAGCTTTATCGGTAATTTCGACAAATACTTCTCGATTATTCTCTTTATTGCGCTCTCTTTTGACAAGATTTTTTTCTTCAAGTAATTTTAAATGTCTTGTTACAGCAGCACTATCAATTTTTAATTCATTTTGTAATTGACTTTGAGAGCAACGACCTTTACATTTTAAAATCATCATCAGTTGATAACGAGTAATACTATAACCCGTTGACTTCTCAAATTTTGCCGTCATTTCTTGATTTACAATTTTGAGCTGATAGAGTAACTGGCTGACTTTTTCAAGCTTCATAATTTATTTCTCCTTTCTTAATTGATTGGTCAATCATTGATTAGTCAATTATAGTATTAAAATAAATAAATTACAACTAAAAGAATTGAGAAATAAAAAACTAGGATTCAACCTAGCATTTTTCCCAATATAATAACTCAAATATCACTAATCTTTCCATTTCTCGAATTTCTGTTTCACTAAAAAATAATTGCGTCAAAGCCGCTAATTCTGCATTTGAAAGCTCATCAGAGAAATAATCAGAGAAAAACTGTGAACTTACTTTTTCTGATAAAAAGAATCTAAATTTCTTACTTTTAAATTCCCAGCCTAATTCCTTTAACCATACCTTATAAAGCAACATCTGCGCTTCTTTATTCTGTTCTTGATTAGGCAAATACAATTGTTCGACCTGACTAAAGAGATTATCCTCATCAAAAATCAAACGTAAAATTCCAACATTTCCATTGGCAATCCGATTTAATTCTACTAAGGCTTCTTTTGACTCCAATGCAGGATTCATGGCTGAAAATACAAAATCATAAGTATTTTCTTTTGTATTCTTTAAAAATCTATTTTGTTCTTGATGCGTAAAAGTGATTTTATTTGAATCAGCTGACTTATTCTTGGCAAATTCTAACATTTTTGCTGACAGATCAACAAGATGATAGCTGTCAGTAAAATTTGAAAAGTGTGGAATATATTTGCCTGTCCCACCAGCTAAATCTAAAAATTGACTTGTTGGTAAAAGTTTTTCAGCCACCAAAAATTCCTTTAATTGCTGACCAATATCAACCAAGCTTTCATTTTGAATTTCTTCATATTCTTGAGAAAACTCATCCCAATATTGTTCTAATTCTTTAGTATTATCATCCATTTGTCAGCCTCTTTCTCAATAATTATCAGTCCTATCTATAATTATAACAAAAGCTTTTAACTAAGCCTAAATTCATTAACCTAAAATCCGACCAATAAAATAATGAATAAAAATTGTCAGTAGACCAATAATAATATTTCTAAGAATTGCTTTAATTACCAAGCCATCAGAAAGCTTAGCACTAATCATTCCAGTTAAGGCCATTGCAAGCATTGTTGCAAAAATTGTTGCTGGAAATTGCCAAGCACCCTTAACTAAAATCATGGTTAGTAAAGGAAAAAGTCCACCAATCGTAAATGAAATTAATGATGAACCTGCTGCTTGCCAAGGATTCATATAATGTCCTAAAGCAATATCATATTTTACTGACAGAACAGTTTCCAAAGGTTTTCGAGCAAGTAATTCATTAGCAATTTCTGCTGAAGTTTCCGGACTGATTCCTTTTTCAATATAAAAATCTTTCACTGCTGCTTTTTGATTTTTAAAATCTTTTTTCAATAATATTTTTTCTTCTTGAACCACAACTTTCTCACTATCAGATTGAGAACTGACACTTGCATACTCACCAGAAGCCATTGAAAAAGCACCAGAAATTAAATTTGCCAAACTAGCAATCAGTAAAGCAAAGCTACTTCCAGAAGCTGCGGAAACCGAAAAGAGCACACCAACAACTGTAAGAATTCCATCATTTGAACCCAAGACTCCCGCACGGACACTATTTAATTTTTCATCTATTGTCATTGTTTGTTTTTTCATCACAAACCTCCTTGTTTAAAGAGCAAACCCACTACATAAGTAACAAGCATCGTTAGAATCCCAGCAATAATATTTCTAAAAGTTGCATGTTTTTTATCAGCACCATTTAAATAAGCGGCGGCATAACCTGTAAATCCTAGAGCGATTAGTACGGAAATAAATGTTGCCAAAGCACTCCAACTTTTAGGAATTAAAGAAATGGCTAGCATAGGCAAAAGCGCTCCAGTTGGAAATGAGAGCATTGAGGCAATTGCCGCTCCTTTAGCACTCAATTCTTGTCCAATTGTAAAACCGTGTCTTTCACGAACCGTTGTTGCTAAAGCATCCTTTTTCATCATCTCATCCGTTGCTTTATGAGCTAGTTCATTAGAAATCCCATCTGCTCTATATTTTTGATAAACAAAATCAAATTCATTTTGATAATTAGTAGCAAGTGCTTCTTTTTGTTCTTGGATAATTTTTTCCTGAGCATCACGTTGCGAACTGACCGAAACATATTCTCCCATTGCCATACTGACCGTTCCTGCTAAAGTTCCGGCAAAACCTGCCAGTAAAATTGTCCCAATATGAGAGGTTGCGCCAGAGACACCAATGACAATCCCTGCAATCGAAATAATCCCGTCATTTGCTCCCATAATACTTGCCCTGACAATATTATTTCTTTGAATTAAGTTATTTTTTTCTTTCATTATCTCACCCTTTTAGAATCATTCTAAACTATATTTTAGAATGATTCTAAACAAATGTCAAGTCATTGAAATGATTTTCTGTTGATGATATAATAAAATAAATAATAAAGATAGGAGTGCTGATTTTGGAACAAGACTTAAAAGAACTATTACAATCACATGGTTTAAAAGCCACGCCACAGCGTCTCATTGTCTTAGAATACCTGATAAAACATAAAACTCACCCAACGGCAGAGCAAATTCACGAAGATTTGGAAAATATTAGCTTAGCAACGGTCTATAATACCCTTGATAAATTGGTTGATAGTGAGCTAGTGATTGCTATAAATGACGGTAGTAAAAGAAGATATGACTACTACGGAGAGCCTCATTATCATGTTGTCAATAAAACGACAGGTGAGATTATGAATGTAGATAATTTTGATTTTCGTCCACTGATAGAGGCTGCTCGAAAAGCTAGCGGTCTTAATATTACTGGTTACAAAGTTGAAATTTATGGAGTTGAAGATTAAATTTATCAAAAATACTAATGATAATCATTAGTGTTTTTTTGTTCTATTTTATTAATTAAGTAATTTTAATCTTACAATATAGTAAGTTTATTTTTTGAAAAATACTGATAAAATAGATTTGTTTAACAGGAAAGGAATAGGATTTTATGAAAAAAATATTAATTGGACTTGTGGCCTTAGTTTTTATTATTGGTGGTTCCGCTTTCGCTTGGTACAGATAAATTATGGAGGAACAAATTATTATGTCCAAATCCATAATGACGGAAAAAAACTTGAGGAAAAAACGCAAAGCGGTTCGGTTTGGCATGGCTATGGTTATAAAGAAAAAGCCTACAACAATGCAGGACAAGAAAAAACACTAGACTTTACTGCCACGCATAACTTGCGCCATGAAGCCTATTTGAAATTAACTTATAATAAGCAAAAAGGAGTGACAAACTGGGAAGAAGTTAAAAAAACTGCAATCCCCAAAAAGGCTCTAGATAAATTATAAAAAAAGTTCCTAAGCCAATTAGGAACTTTTTTCATTTAAAAGGATTAATGACTCGAGACTATTCAAACTTTCGGTAAATCTTTGATAAACATAAATCATCTATGTTAAACTATTAATAATACGAAGTATATAAAGTACTTAGAAATCGAGGATAAAATGACAAAAATAAAAAGTATCAAGTGTTGGTCTAATCATGACTAAATTTAAAGGAATTATTTACGCTTCTTTGGGAGCCGCCTTTTTTGGGATTAGTAGTATTATTGCTGGACTCCTCTTTAATCGTTGTTCTATTGCGCCAGGTTGGCTAGTTACCACGCGCATGCTCTTTTCAGGCTTGTTGTTACTTGCTTGGTTAGCAATTACTAAGCACAACATCTTTAGTGTCTGGTCTTCTGTAAAATCAAGTCTAAGAATTGTAGCTTTTGGGATTTTCGGAGTACTTTTTGCACAATCTTCTTTTCTATTATCTGTTTATTACGGAAATGCAGCTATTGCAACTATTTTACAATCCCTAGGTCCTCCATCATTATTATTATTTTAGCTATCAAAAGTAAAGCAATTCCACGTCGTCTTGATATTATTGCCATTTTTCTTTCTTTAATTGGTGTCTTTCTGCTTGTGACTAATGGAAATATCGGAGAACTTAGTTTTTCAGCTTCTGCTCTTGTTTGGGGGCTTTTATCCGCCCTTGGTGTTTGTGCTTACACTCTTATTCCATGTCCACTTATCAAAGAACACTCTCCTTTAAGCCTTGTTGCTTGGGCCTTATTAATTGGTGGTGTCATTTCTAATTTCTTACATCCAGTCACAAATTTACCTAAAAATTTTGATCAGACTGATTTACTTTTAGTCAGCCTCATCGTTGTTGTTGGAACGCTCTTAGCTTACTCTCTTTATATCAATAGTCTAAAATATACAGAACCTCATATTGTTGGTATGCTTGGAATGCTTGAACCTGTCACCGCTATTTTAATTTCCACTTTATTCCTAGGCGTTTCATTTTTAGGATTCCAACAGTTAGGTATTTTTGTCGTCTTTCTGTCGCTATTTCTCATAAATTTTCCAACTAAGAAAAAATAAAAAAACAAAACGTAAAAAATACGTTTTGTTTTTTTTAATATTATTTGAAAATATCTCTTATCTCTGGTTTAACTTGTGTTGTTCCCGGAATAAAGTGGATACTTTCAGTGCCTGCTTCTGCTGCTGTTTGATAGTACCAAATTTTCCATCTTAAAAAGGCCAAATTCATTTCTAAAACTTTAATTTTTTCTTCTAATTGCTCTTCGTGTGTTTTCATAAAATCTAAACGTTCATCAAGTGTTGAGTCGCCCTCCATACACCAATCAATAAATTGAGCAATATCTTTTATGGGTATGCCTGATTTTTTTAAACAATCAATGACTTCAATATAGCCAAGATCGTCATCTGTAAATTCTCTTCGACCAGCTTTATTTCTTTTAGCAAAAGGGAGCAAACCTTCCTTATCATAATAACGTACAGCATCGTTAGAAACGTTTAATTTACGTGAAATATCGCCAATTGTATATTTTGTCATTCTTTCTCCTTGACATGGAGTTAACTCCATGTTGTATAATCAGTATATCAAAAAAATACTCTTAAGGAGAAATAAAATGTCTAAACCACTTATTGTTATAACAGGAGCAAGTTCAGGATTTGATGCTGAAATTGCAAAATTATTTAATGCTGATGGATTCCCAATGTTGCTTTTAGGCCGTCGTACAGATAAAATCAAAGCCTTGCCTCTTGATTTTACGAATGTTCTTGTGGAATCTGTAGAGGTCACAGACAAAACATCATTTGAAAATGCAATTACTAAAGCTGAGGAAAAATATGGCAAAACTGATCTTCTAGTCAATAATGCAGGTGTCATGTTATTAGGAAATGTTCTTAATCAAAATCCAGCAGAATGGAAACAAATGATGGATACTAATGTTTTGGGTGTCCTTAATGGAATGCAAATTGTTCTTCCACAAATGGTTGAACGCCAAGGAGGAACAGTAATTAACATGTCTTCTCTTGCTGGTAAAAAAACTTTTACCAACCACGCCGCTTATGTCGCTTCAAAATTTGGTGTTCATGGTTTAAGTGAAACTGTCAGAGAGGAAGTTTCTGGTAAAAATGTTCGAATTTCACTTGTTGCACCTGGTGCTGCTGAAACAGAATTATTGACACATGTTACTGACGAAAGTGCCCTAAATGATTATAATCTTTGGAAAGAATCAATGGGTGGTGCAACACTTGCTCCTGAAAGAGTTGCTCAAACTGTGAAATTCATTTATGATATGCCTCAAACGGTTAACATCAGAGAAATTGATATTGCTGCAACCAATCAAAATGCTTAATATTTAATATCATAGATAAAAAAGATACTAGTTAATCGCTAGTATCTTTTTTAGCATTTATTCATATTTTATCTAGCAAATAAGCTCTGTCTTCAAAAATTATTATTTAGAAAATATTTTCTTAAAAAAATTAGGTCCTTTAGATTCTTTGGTTGCTTCAATAATATCATTTGCCATAAGTTCTGGTCTTATGTGATAACGATTGTAAAGTTCTTCTTTTGGAACAGCATCAATAAACTCAGTATCTGCACCAAATACAAGTGTTTTTATCCCTTTACTTGCTAAATAGGTCGCCACTTTTTGACCAAATCCCCCATCTTTAGTGCCATCTTCAATCATAACAAAGAGTCCATGAGTTTCAGATAATTTGTCTAAAGCAGCTACATCCAAAAGATTTGCAAAGAATGGATTTACAACCGTTGGATTAAATCCTAATTTTTCAAGTTCTTCTGCCACATTTTCAGCTTTTTCAAGCATTGCACCAAGCCCTAAGATTACAACTTTTTCGCCAGACTTAACGACCTCATACTGAGGTTTGCTAAAATCAGTAATTTTTGTTGGGCGATTTTCCAAAGTATGCTCTGGCAAGTGTATAAATACTGGATGTTCATGTTGATTATATGCCCAATTAAGCATTGCAAAAAGGTCTTCTTCACTTGTTGCTGCAAGGTCAATTACATTGGGAATATTTGATGTTTGACTATAAACAAAACTTCCTTGGTGAGTATCGTTTGTTCCGCCAATTTGACTATTACTGATAATAACAATTGCTGGTTCTTTATTCAATGCCAAATCATGGTTAAGTTGGTCATAGGCACGTTGTAAGAAAGTTGCATTTTGGAAAATAATAGCTCGAGTTCCTGCTGCTGCGATTGCTCCACCAAGTGTCACTGTATATTGTTCAGCAATTCCTCCATCAACATAATTTTTTGGATGATTCTTAGCAAATTGTGACAGGCCAAAGAACATTGGAATTGCGGCATTAATGGCGATAAGATTGTCACCTTTGGCTAACTTTTCTTCCATAAAGTCAAGAAATATATTATTATAGCTGCGAACGATATTGGTTGAGCTATTGACTGGTTGACCTGTAGCAATATCAAAGGGTGCAAAGACTTGGTGCATTCCTTCTTTATTTTCAACTGCTGGTTTATAGCCATGTCCTTTCTCTGTGTGAATATGAAGAACAATTGGCCGATTGATATCTTTTACTGATTCAAAAAGAGTAACCAAACTTTGGATATCATTTCCCTCCTCAAGGTAACGGTAATCCAGCCCAAATGATTTAAAAAGATTATTTGCTGAGGTTCCTTTACTTGCTCGCAGATCTGCAAGATGTTGATAGATTCCTCCATGATTTTCGGTGATGGCCATTTCATTATCATTTACAATAATAATAAGATTCCCATTAAGTGTACCTGCGCCATCAAGTCCCTCAAATGCAAGTCCTCCTGAGAGCGCGCCATCACCAATGATGGCTACAATATTTTCTTTTTTTCCTTGCATATCTCGAGCCAAGGCGTATCCCATAGCTGTTGCAATAGATGTAGATGTATGACCTACTCGTATAAAGTCATGTTCAATTTCTTCAGGGTCTGTATAGCCTGTTGTTCCAGAAAATTTGTCTTTGTCAGTAAAAAATTCTTTACGTCCTGTTAAAACTTTATGCGGATAGCTTTGATGACTAACGTCCCAAATTAATTTATCAACAGGTGAGTTAAAGACTTTATGTAAAGCAACAGTCATTTCTACCACACCAAGATTTGGTCCGAGATGGCCCCCTGGATATTGACTGACACGATTAAGAATTGCATCACGTACATTTGTAGCGAGCTCTTCTAGTTCTAGCGCTGTAAGATTCTTGATGTCTTTGGGGTCATTTACTTTGTCTAATACTGTCATAATTTTTTCTTCCTAGTTCTATTTAGATTATAAAGCTGCGAGTAAAATTTAATATTATTTAAGTTTAATAAGGTCATTTTTTAATAAGTTAATATAACATTAACGTTTACGTTTGTAAACGATAAAGAAATTATACTTTTTTATATTTTACTTGTCAAGAAATCTGTCATCTTTTTTAAAGAAAGTCTATAATATTATTTTGAGAAACGCATTGGACTGAAATAAAAAAAGACTAACGTAATTATTAGTCTTTTTCCTATTATCTTATAAATTGTCATCTATTTTTTCTAAGAGTCTCAAGAATTCAGCTTGTTCTTTCTCGGTCAAGGGTTCAATCAATTTCTTTTCAGATGCTTCAAATATTTGATTAATCTGATTAATAATTTTTAGCCCTTTGGGCAAAATATAGATATTTTTTTGACGTTCATTCTCTTTAGGAATTCGTCTTTCGATATATCCTTTTTTTTCCAAACCTTGGAGCATACTTGTAATACTTGCTCCTCGTCTATTAAATACTTCTGCTAAATCTTTTTGGATGAGACCTTTATCTTGATTTTCTGCAATATATGCGATTACTCTAGCTTGTTGATGATTCACTTCTAAATCTTTCATCATTTGACTAGAGGTCATCATTGATTTTTGTGAAATAGAACGAAATAAATTTGAATAGATTGTATTAGCCATTTGGAGGACTCCTCTTATTTGATTTGCTGTTTCTTATTTCTTAGTATAATGGTCTTTTATTCATTTGTCAATTTATAACAATTAGATATCTAACAGTTAGTTCTTGACATTTTCATTTATTTGATTTATGATAATTCTTGTTAGTTAGAACTCTAACTATTTTTTAAAAAAGGAGAATCAAATGTCTGAAAATTTAACAAGAGAATGGATTAATTTCTCAGACCAAAAACTGTTTGATAAAAGTTATCTCTCAAAAACATATCACATTCCGGAAGAGTTCTTATCTTATGCAACAGATAAAGACGAGAGTGCTCGAATAGAGATTGACGATGAAACTAAAAGTCTACTCATTATTTTTGATATGCCATTTGAAGATCAAACAGATGTGGCTTATTATTCATCGGGGCCTATGAGTTTTATTGTAACAAAAGAGGTCATCATCACAAATGTAGCGGATAAAAAGATGGCAACAATCTTAAAAAATTCAAAACTGCTTCATCAGTTAAATCCAAAACATAAGACTTCTTTTGTCCTTCATTTCATGCTAGCTATTGCCAAAATTTATGTCGATAAAATTAGAATTCTCAATCGTAAAAGAATATTAATTGAACAAACTTTGGGTAAGGCACCGAAAAATGAAGACTTGATTAATTTGATGAAAATTGAGCGAAGTTTAATTTATTTCATTATGTCCTTGAAATCAAATTCTTTAGTCATTTCTAAAATTAAAAGTGGTAAATATTTAAAACTTTATGATTATGAAAAGGAACTTCTTGATGATTTAATGATTGAAGTTGACCAAGCTTTTGATATGTCTAATATTTCAAATAGGATTTTGAATGAGATGACTGATTCTTATGATTCAATCATTAATAATAATACAAATAGTGTCATGAAATTTTTGACCTCTTATTCAATTATTCTGACTATTCCTACCATCATTTTTAGTTTTTATGGTATGAATGTTCCTCTGCCCTTGACTAATCTCCCAAAAATATCTTGGGAAATCATTTGTTTACTAGCCCTTTTCTTGTCAGTTTTACTGACTCTCTTCTTCGTCAAAAAAGATTATTTTTCTAAACGATAGTTTTGGGTTGACAAAACAAAAAATAAGTATTATGATATTCCAATAGTTAGATATCTAACTATTAGAATATCTATCATTTCGATTCAGAAAGAAGAACAATAAAAATGAGTAAAAAATCCAACTCTTATTATCTTAAGGAAGCACCCATCAGAAAAGCAATTGCTCACTTATCAATTCCCATGATGATTGGAATTTCCGCAACAACAATCTATAACTTAATCAATGCCTACTTTATCGGCCTTGTCCATGACACAAATATGATGTCAACAATCACTCTAGGTTTAACAATAACCATTGTTTTTATGGCCATCGGAAACCTTTTTGGTGTTGGAGGTGGAACCTTTATCACTCGCCTGCTAGGTTCTGGCGATAAAGAAAAAGGAAAGAAAATCGCTGGTTATTCTTTCTATATGAGTTTAATCATTGGTTTACTTATTGGGCTTGTTTCTCTTTTCTTTTTAAGTCCAATCGCTCATATTTTAGGAGCAGACGCCGCAACTCTTACTTATACTAAAGAATATGCTGGAGTTTTATTAGGTGGTGGTTTTAGTATGATTTTAAACTATGGACTGGAACAATTAGTTCGTGCAGAAGGTGCCTCAAAAGAATCAATGTATGGAATGTTTGTTGGGGTTGCGACTAGTATTGTCTTAGATGCCCTCTTTATCCTAGTTTTAAATCTTCATGTCATTGGGGCTGGACTTTCAATGGTGATTGCAAATCTAGCTTCTACAGCTTATTATATCTGGTTTTTAGAAAATAAAAGTGAATCGCTTAAAGGATTTTTAAAACATTTTAAAATCAGTTTAAAAGACCAATTTGAAATCTATAAAATTGGGATTGCAGAAGTTTTCAAATCAGTATTTATGATTGTCACAACACTTTTGTTAAATCATTTTTCTGTTCAATATGGTGATAATGTTCTTGCTAGCTTTGGGATTGCCCTTATAATCACTCAGCTGCCTGAATTTTTGACTATGGGACTCTTTTTAGGGGCCATTCCACTCTTTGCCTATAGTTTTGCTTCAAATAATACTCAACGATTAAAAGAAGCACTTAAAGAGTTAACTCTTTGGATTGGCGGAATTTCTATTCTCTTTGCTTTAATTGTCTATCTTTTTAGAGTTCCTGTCATGCAACTCTTTACTGATGATAGTGCAGTAATCAAAGTGGGCTTAATCGTACTAGCCGCACAACTAGTTTCATCTGTCTTCAATGGTTTTTCTGGCTTATTTACTGGAATTTTTGAAGCTTCTGGTCTAGGTGCGCAAACTGGGGTAATGTCTACTATCCAAGGGATTCTTTATATCCCAATCGTCATTATCTTACATCATTTTTACGGATTAACTGGCCTCATCTGGTCAATGACCCTAACAGAAGGAATTGCCTTTGTAGCAGGTCTCATCATGCTTATCCCTTATTTATTAAAATTAAACAAGGGTAAACTTATGGAAAATCAAACTGAATTAGCCGTTGCTGAATAATATATTAAAAACGAGGAAATTTAAGACCTCGTTTTTTTATATATTATTTTCCAGTCCAGACGGATTTATCATAATTTAAGCCTGATAAAGCTTCAATTGTTTGTTTTGTTTTGAGGTCAGCTGACTCTTTGGCATTTTTTACTGCCACTTCTCCCCCAATCGAATCAGCCTTTTGTAGACGTGAAATTTCTTCAACCAAAATAGCATGTGTTTTTGAATTAAGTTTAAAAGTAAAAGCATTCCATAAAGCAATCAGCATCAAGCCTCCAACTAAAAACGTCATCAGCATAGCAATTCCAAAGCCAGCACTTTGAATCTGATGTTCTTATCCAGCAGCTCCCATAACCGCTCCAATGACAACATTAAAGACAATATTAGTGAATTTACGTACAAAAGTCATAGCTCCAGCAAAAACTCCTGCCCGCTGTTCTTTATGAATGATCATATCAATATCAGGAATTAAAGGAAAGACGACCCAAGGAAGGCCCCCAATGATGTTACGACCCACAGTGAAAACACAAGTTGTAAAAATGATGAGTCCCGTGATCTGAGCTTCTGATAAACTTCCTCTTGTGAAATAAACAATACCATAAGTGATACATGATAAAATACCAATGCCAAAACCAATTAGGTAAAGCAGGCGTGGTCCAATTTTGGGGTGATTAAAAAGCCATGCTCCAAATGGTGTATATGCAATTGTCATAATCAATAAGGGTGTCGCTAAAATAAGAGCTGCTTGCGCTGGATCAAGTGTTAGAGTTGGCAAAAACGAAATCGTCGCAAAGATAACAAAAATAACTGTAAAAGAATCAATAATCCCAAAAGTAGAGAAATAAAGAACTAGATGTTTACGAAAAGTTTTAATCCTTAAGGTTAAAAGTAAATTAGCAATATTTTCCAAGAATAACCTAGCAGGAGTTTTAGCTCGTTTTCTTTCTTCATCTAAATGTCGCAACATAAGTTCTGTCTTTTCTTTAGAAATCAGAATAGGGTCCCAAGAAGAAAAGTAAACAAAGAGTGTAAATATAATCCCAATCACACCCCAAACACAAGCTGTTGCAAATAAGGCCCAGGCGGAAGTTTGCATTCCATGTTCAGCAGGTAAAAGTTTCATAAAGAGAGTCGGGACAAAAGCGATTAAGGGTTGAGCTAAACCTGAAGCCCACATTCTGATTGACCCCATTTTATTACGTTGTGTATAGGTAGAGGTAATTTCTGCAGGGATAGCTTCCCAAGGAATGAGAACTAAATCCAAACAAAAGTCAAAAAGTATAAATGACACAAGATAATAAAGCCAAGAAAGGCCACCTGCCATTGGAATCCACATCGCTGCAAAAGCAATCGAAGTTGGAATTGCAAAAATCAAAAAGAAGCGTCTACGCCCATATTTTCGGCCGAGTGCAAAGTGATAAAAATTATCTGAAATAACAGCAACGGCAGGAGCCCAGAACATATCTATAACGAGTCGAGCTGAAATTAAAAGTGCAGCTAATCCAGGATTAACCCCACCAAAAGAGGTCATAAAATATAAGAGCCACGAACCAATAAGGCCACCAGTTCCTCCATTAAACATATCCCATGAACCAATTCCTAAAGCTCGATGAAACACAATTACTCCTTCTGCTTTGTTTGTTTTGAAACTAAAAAATTCCCTAAAAAAATTTATTTTTTCATTGTCAACCATAACCTTCTCCAAATTTAAATATATTTCTTGAAAGTAAAAAGTTACAATTATATTAGGTTGCAAATTAAAGACTTTTTACTCTTAAATATTGCAAAACATAGTTACACCTAATTAATTTCAAGCAAATCAAGTATAACGCTTTCAAAGCGATAAAATTGATTAATATTACGTAATCTTTTAGGAAATAATGCTATTGAACAATGAGTGCTAGTTTTAAAATTTATTATTAAAATAAAAAAACTGATAACAGATACTGTTATCAGTTTTTTATTCTATTGCCACTCAACAGTTGCTGGTGGTTTGCTCGTAATATCGTAGACGATACGGTTGACGTGGTCCACCTCATTAACAATACGTTTTGAGATTTTTTGGAGAAGATCCCAAGGAAGTTGGGCAAAGTCAGCTGTCATTCCATCAATTGATGTGATGGCACGAATAGCTAGTGTATAGTCATATGTTCGTTGGTCTCCCATGACACCGACTGATTTCACATCTGTATTTACTGTGAAATATTGCCAAACATCACGTTCAAGGCCTGCAGCAGCAATTTCTTCACGAAGAATTGCATCTGATTCACGAACAGTTTCTAGTTTTTCTTCTGTTAAATCACCAAGGACACGAATGGCAAGTCCTGGTCCAGGAAAAGGTTGACGCCAAACGATTTCATCAGGCATTCCAAGTTGTGTTCCAAGCGCACGAACTTCATCTTTAAAGAGTGTGTTCAATGGTTCAATCAATTGGAATTGCATATCTTCAGGAAGTCCACCAACGTTATGGTGTGATTTGATTGTTTGAGCTGTATCTGTTCCTGATTCAATGACGTCGGTGTAGAGTGTTCCTTGGGCAAGGAAGTCAACACCTTCTAATTTGTTTGCTTCATCATCAAAAACATAAACAAATTCGTTACCGATAATTTTACGTTTTGTTTCTGGGTCTGAAAGGCCAACAAGTTTGTCCATGAAACGTTTTTGAGCATCTACTTTGATAATATTAAGACCGAATTTCCCGCCCAATGTTTCCATGACTTGGTCAGCTTCGCCTTTACGAAGGAAACCGTGGTCAACAAAGATTGATGTCAATTGGTCACCGATGGCACGTTGTAAAAGTACACCTACAACTGATGAATCAACACCACCTGAAAGTCCAAGAAGAACTTTTTTATCGCCAACTTTTTCACGAATATCTTTGATTTGCATATCAATGAAGTTTTCCATTGACCAGTTCCCTTTTGCTCCACAAATGTTAAGCGCAAAGTTTCTGAGCATCTCTGTCCCATGAACTGAATGACGAACTTCTGGGTGGAATTGGATACCGTACAAGTTGCGTTCTGTATTTTCAACAGCAGCAAATGGACTGTTTGGTGAAGTTCCGACAACGTGGAAACCTTCAGGAATAGCCGTTACACGGTCACCATGGCTCATCAAAACATCTTGAACTTCGGGAGTTCCTGCAAACAATGCTGATTTTTCAGTAAGTTGAAGTGGGGCAACACCGTATTCGCGTTCGCCTGCTGCTTCTACCATACCGCCGAGCTTGTAGCTCATCAATTGCATTCCGTAGCAAATACCAAGAACTGGCAAACCAAGTTCAAAGATTTCAGGATCAATATCGAATGAACCTTCATCATAAACTGAATTTGGACCGCCTGAAAGAATAATACCGATTGGATTAATCTCACGAATTTCTTTGGCTGTAACTTTGTGACTCATGAGTTCTGAGAAAACACCGATTTCTCGGATACGACGCGCAATAAGTTGATTGTATTGTGAACCATAGTCGAGTACAATGATTTTTTCAAGTGTAGTGTCGGACAAGGGACCCTCCTCTAATAAGGTGCAAAAGTCCGAATTCCTGTTGGAAAGTTCGAACTTTTGTTCAATTATTTTATTAGATTTATTCTATCATAATTTATTGTTTTTTGCAGAGATATTTGTGAATAAATAAAATAAATTTTAGAAAAATCGTATGATAGTGATTACATTTATTTTTACTGACGAAAATGAAAAACTACTGACAAAGCTGTCAGTAATTTTTTTCATCTAAATCTTTTGCCAAAGCAAAATTTCCAATCGTTGCCGAACCATTATTTGCGACTGACGGAGTCATAATATAATCTGTCAGTAAATAGGGAACGTGGACATAACCTGCCATTAATTTTGTGAATTCTTTGCGCACGCGCTCAATCATGTGCGTTTGGGTCATAACGCCACCACCAAAAACAATTTTCTCAGGTGCAAGTGCCAAGGTTGTATTAACGGCGATTTGTGCAATGTAGAAAGCTTGAATATCCCAAACTTTACTGTCAGCTGGAATATCTTCTCCACGAATTCCTAAGCGGGCTTCAAGGGAAGGACCGGCTGCCACTCCCTCTAAACAAACAACATGGCACTTGATA
>OCAM01000515.1_pt1 | contig 35006 bp, 33 predicted proteins | sample 1538281 | NCBI WGS metagenome assembly OCAM01 (sample SAMEA2580273, study PRJEB22360) | human gut metagenome | biome: human gut; feature: human-associated habitat; material: faeces | place: Denmark | collected 2008/2010 | reverse complement strand
GTTTCAAGAATACGATGTGGAGTTTGTATCTTCCACAGAAAAATTTGATACCTCGACCCCGATGGGCCGGGCAATGTTAAATATCTGTATCGTATTCGCCCAGCTTGAACGTGAGACCATTCAAAAGCGTGTCACAGACGCCTATTATTCCCGTTGTCTGAAAGGCTTCCACATGAGCGGACAAGCTCCCTATGGTTATCAACTGGAGCCTACCGTAGTAGAGGGAATCCGCACAAAGAAAATGGTTGCCGATCCAGTAGCCGCCGACCATGTGAAGCTGATGTTTGAAATGTACGCACAGCCGGAAACCTCTTTTGGAGATATTACCCGGTACTTTGAGGAACACGACATAAAGATTTATGGCAAGTCCATGTTCCGTACATTTCTTTCCCAGCTTTTAAGAAATCCCGTTTATGCACAGGCTGATTTGGAACTGTATGAGTTTTTCAAAAGCCAGGGGGCAACCATTGTAAATGATGCCGCTGATTTTGCCGGAACAAATGGCTGTTATCTCTATCAGGGACGAGATGTAAAAGAGGACAAGGATAGGTGCCTGAAAGACCAGATACTTGTGATTGCTCCCCACGAAGCACTGATTTCCTCTGAAACATGGCTGAAATACAGAAAGAAACTAATGACAAATACCACTTTCCAGCATGGCAGAAAGCCGAGAAATACCTGGCTTGCTGGAAAAATCAAATGCGGGCACTGTGGGTATGCCTTGAAAGCCACCCATGTTCCGAACAGCACCGGATATTTCCGGTGTACCAAACGGACAGAAAATAAAGGCTGTCCGGGCTGTGGCAAAATCCGCAAGGAAGAATTTGAACAGTTCATTTTTTTAGCAATGAGCGACCGGTTCAGAAACTTCCAGATACGCCATAGCGGAGAGGAAAAGGTCAATCCAAAGCTGACTGCCTATCAGGTGGAGCTGGCACAGGTAGAGGCAGAAATTGAAAAACTGCTTGATACGCTGACCGGAGCCAACGCAACACTGCTTGCCTATGCCAACAAAAAAATTGAAGAACTGGACACCCGCCGCCAGTCACTCACAAAGTCGATTGCCGACCTGACCGTTGAAACAATCTCACCCCAGCAGATGAAAAGTCTTTCGTATTATCTGAACAACTGGGACAGCATTGAATTTGACGATAAAAGAAAAGCCGCTGACATCGTGATTACAACAATCCGAGCCACCAGCGACCATGTAGAGATAGAGTGGAAAATTTGAACTCTTATCAATTTACCACTCTATCCGATATTTCAAATCTATCATTTCTTTTTAATCTTGTTTGTACCCCTTGTACACTGAGCTTTCCCTTTCTTCTGGGACTGCTTCTCTATACCATCGTTTCCACCCTTGTTGTCTTTCCAAAAGATATGACAAATATTTCGTTTGCCCTGCTTTTATTTGCCCTGGCAAACTTTACACTTTATAAGGGAAAATGGCTTGTAAAACTTTCTATGATCCTTATTTTTCTGCCCATTGCAGCCTCCGTCAATCTTCTTCACGTAGACATCGGAGGACATATTTTCATGCAGTTTTTTACTGATAAAGATCTGATGGCAAACTCCATCATGTCCTTTGTAGGTTTTATCGTTATTCCTGTTTTCTGGGTTATTTTTTACCGTTTTTTTCACTCTTCTCTGAAAAAAATCCAGAATATATTTACAGACAAAGCATGGACCATTGTAGACATCATAAGCCTTGCCTCTTTTTCCGCACTGTTTAGCTGTATTTATCTTGCGCCTGAGCATAAAACGTACTTTATCTGGCCCTGTATTCTTGCCTGCCTGATCACAAACATTGGAAGCGTCCGTCTTGCCGCCTACCTTGCAGACGGACTTCACGCAGACCTGGAGCGAAAAAACCTTCAGCTTCAGAAAAATTATTACGAAGAACTGGAACACAACCAGAATCAGATCCGCAAATTCCGCCACGACATGAACAATCATCTTTCTGTTGTGGGAAATCTTCTGGACAAAGGAAATCTTACAGAAGCAAAAGAATACTTCCGCAGTATTTCCGGCTATATGCAGACTGCCAACAGGCGTTTCTGCCAGAACAGCATAGTAAACGCCGTAATAAACGCAAAATATCAGATGATGACAAGCGCTTCCATCGATGCGTTTCTCAATATCGACATCGACAAAATGCTTTTTCTGTACTATTTTTGCCAACACTCTGGATAATGCCATTGAAGCCTGCCGGAAAATAGACGATGCTTCCAAACGGAAGCTGGAACTGAAATGCCGGTACACAGAAAACGGCTACTTCAGCTTTGAGCTTACCAACAGCAAAATAAACGAAATCACCGAGAAAAAAGGACGTTTTCTCTCCGATAAAGAAGATAAAAACGCCCACGGAATCGGCATTTCCTCTGTGAAGGAAATTGTAGATAAATATGACGGAACACTTGATATTTCCTACGATAAGGAATGGTTTAAGGTTGTGATCTTAATTGGGTAGGGACGCTCGCCTGCCCTCATCTTATATGAACCGTTATAGCCTGTAAAGGACTGGGTGAATATATGCCGCTCAGTCCTTTGCTATTAGGTGGTCAAACTCTTTTAAAATATATTTTCCTTTTCCTTTGCCCTCTACAGGTACGATTATATCTAATGACTGCATCAATCCAATCATCTTTCCGGCTTTGGAATCCCCATAGCCCAATTCCTCTTTAATTTCTTTACGTCCAAAAATTTGTCTAAATTGAAAATTTCCAACAACTTTCTTTATATTTTCCGAAGTTCTTGGTGTTAGTATCTTACTTTTAACAGCATTTTCAATAATTTTTACCAATAAGTTTTTATATTCCTCAATAGCTTTTTCATCAGACAAAACCTGACTTTCTTTCTCAAACGTTGTTTTTTCAACAGACAAACCATCTTTTTCTTTCCCAAACGTTGCTTTTTTGTTCCAAACAGTCACTTGTAACATAAATGCGTTTAATCTATATTCCGGAGCCTGCATACCAACAGCTTCCAATTCTTTGTACATACGGTCAACGCCTTCGCCATATTCTTTTACAAAACTATACACTTTTAAAAATTCTGCAATTACATGCAAAGTGTATTTGACATATATCATTTTTTTATTAAACTATAGAAGTTCAGTCATACGACTGTGGATTGAAATATAGATAAATATTATTTATCTCCAAACAAGGAGCCGTTCCATTTATGCTTAAACAGCATTGACAAATCAAAAACAGGACGGCTCCTCCCTTTTCTTTTATTTTATTCACACACAGTGCTCCCCTGTGAGAATCATAATTATTTCGAAATGTCAATAAACCATCTAATACTCCACGATTTCTCTGCCATTTTAGACTATATCTGCGTCTCCGGCAGACTCTGCTTTTGCTTTAGTAATATCTGTTCTCCATATACAGCCGCTTATTCCTTCGCCGTCAACTGCACCTGTAATGTCATTCCCAATGCTTCCGCTATCCGTACCATCATCTCCAAAGACGGATTGTAACTGCCGCTTTCAAATCTTGTAATATTACTCCGTGGAACGCCTGCCCTCTTTGCAAGTTCTGCCTGTGTGAGCCCCTGCATTTTCCGACTGCGCACATACTGCTCAGCGACAGATTGTCTCACACTTTTCTGCTCTACTTCTATTACAATTTTCTGTTCACCAGATGTATAAATATAATCCATACTATTTCTCATAATTTGTGTCCTCTTCCTCCATATGTATATTCAAATGTTTCCTGACTTTCTTATATTTTGAACAAAATTTTCCCGCAGCATATTCTATTTTATCCACACATATAAAAGCTTTTCCATTTTTTGTATTTACCATTAAAATATCCCCCGGAACAACCGGCGTCTTCAATGTATAAGACCAAATGTATCGTTTTCTGCTTGTCTTTCTCCATTTTCCATCAGAAAACTTTACGTGCATTCCTTTGACAATCTTTCGCAGCGGCTGTCCGGATACCATTTCACAAATATCTGCATGCACATGATACTTTTTCGCCAAAAGGTATGATATATAGCCATCTCTGAGCTGTCTGTCTTCATCTACCACAATCGCATGAGGCAGTTTCTTCGTTTTCTGATAATATTGCTCATAATACCATATCTTCTCCTGCGAAGGATTCGACATCATATCTGTTTGAATCTCCGCCATCGAGCAAGCATCTATAAGTGTTCCGACTGCAATATATGATAAAATATTTTTCAGCCAGTCCGTATTTTTTAATAATTTTTCCGCACAGAAAACTGCTGTATCACGATTTTTCCGATCCACAGGAAGATACATGTTTGCGATGCCTGAATACTTCATTCCAGCCGACAAAAGAAGTTCATCAATCTTTCTTATCAATTCTTCATTTTCCTGTTCGTTTTCCATATCCAGATTCAAATATACTTCTAATGTTTCATTCATTAAAAATCCCCCTTTCCAAAAAGAATCATATATGATACTTTTAATGTATCTTATATGGTTCTCTTTGTCAAGGAAATTTTTATACTCATTAAATCATTCTTCATGCTCATTACAACATGTCTTTTCGTTACTTTGCAGCTTCTGTCAAAAAACACCTATTCCGGTATACTTCCCTTCACACACAGCGCCCCCCACCCCACCGTCTCATTGGGAAACTCCTCATACCCCGGCAGGCGTCTCGCGCCTCTTCTCAGATACGCCTTTACCTTCTCCCCATACAGAAACGGATCGTTGCCCTTCACAATCCCCCACTCCATCAAAAGGGCACAGGAGCCTGTGGCAAATGGCGCGGCAAAAGAGGTTCCTGTAAAAGAACCGTATGAGCCGCCGGGGCGGGGCGCTGTGATGTCCACTCCCGGCGCTGCAAAATCAGGCTTTCCGTAAGGCAGAAATCTGCTTCCCCTGCCGGAAAAATCTGCGTACACATCGCTTCTGGAATCGTAAGCGCCCACGGAAATCAGACGGAGGGCAGTGGAAGGAATGGTAAGCGTTCCCTCTGCTCTGGGAAGATAAAAGGAAGTCAGGGGATTTAACACATTGCCGCCGGGCAGCCATAAAAAATACTCCCCGTCTTTTATATCTTTTCCACGCAAAATGATTTTCCACACGCCGCTGTCCACATAAATCCCTGTCGGAATAAAATCAATGTAAATCTCCTGGGTCACAAAATACGGTCCCGGCTTTCCATAATAAATCAAAAGCTCCGTATCTCCTGCCCGGTATCTCTGAGGCCCCAGATTTTCATAAAGAGGTCCGATTCTCTCACCTGCCGGATTTTCCAGATAAATTTCCATCACGTCTTCATAATGCTTCCAGAGCTGTACGTTTAAAGCCGCCTCGTAAGGGCTTACTCCCAGCTCTATTTCCTGGATTTCTCCGGTGCGGATATTCCCGCCGGTGTGAAGCGCCTGATTTCCGTTATTTCCTGTTCCTGTGCAGATGCAGAGCCGCCCCATATTGGAAACGCTGTTAAGATACGTTTCCAGAAGGGAATCTCCCCTGTGCGAACCGTAATTATTTCCAAAACTTAAATTGATCGCCATAGGCATTCCCAGCTCAAGGGACTGTCGCACAAGATAATCTACTGCCTGGATAAGCTCGGTCGTTCTCGGAAAAGAGTCTTCTCTGGGAACACCAAGCTTTACTGCAATGATGCCGCTTTTATAAGCTACGCCTCTGTTTTCTCCGGAAGATGCCCTTCCGTTTCCTGCTGCAATCCCGAGAACGGCTGTGCCATGCCCGCTTATGTCCCTGACGGGAACAAGGCGCCGCCCTTCCGTTTCCGAAAGAGACAGCGCCTCGTTAATTTTCTCTTCTGTATATTCACTTCCTGTTACGTATCCCCTCGGGGGATTTCCCGGAACAGTCTGATCCCACAATTTCAAAATCCTTGTTGTCCCGTCCTCGTTTCGAAAATCCGGGTGAAAATAGTCAATTCCCGAATCTGCGGCTCCCACAAGGATTCCTTCGCCGCTTAACCCTTCCCTGCCAGTCTGCACAGAAGAAATACAGCTTGCCCGTTTTCCCTGAGCTGTGGCAAAATAAAGCCTTTTCGGTTTTTCCACAAATTCCACCTGCGTCCTTCTGGAAAAAGCGTCAATCTCTGTTTCCGGAATCGTTACAACGGCATAACCGCCAAGGAGGGGCACAACGGAAATCCCTTCTCCCGAAAGCCCCTCCTCTGGTCCGCTGTATTTTACAATAACTTCCCAGAGACGTGTTTCCGCCTGATAACCTACATTCAAATTCCCGGATTTTTCACGCTCCCGTGGCGTAGCGTCCATTGCAAGATTCAATAAATTATCTATTTTCTGTTCCGGCATAAAAACCTCTTTTTTTCCCGTTAATAAACCTTATTACAGATTTTAGATTTCATGTTTTGAATCTTATATTTTTACTGAAATTTTCAGTACAAAACGCTTAAATTATGATTCAGGGATTTTCCCGTATGCCATAACCTTATTCTACTATGTTATGATAACAATGAGGTCTTCTGTCTCGGAAAAGTCCCCAGCTCATTCTGTTTTCCGCCACCTCGTCCAGGTCAAAGGAAGCAGTCAGCACTTCTTCTTTATCTCTTGAAGCAGACGCTTTCAGCTCTCCTGTCTCATCTGTAATAAAGGAAGAACCGTAAAAAAGAAGGGAGGAACTCTGTCCGCCGTTTTCTGTATCCGGCTCTACGCTTTCCAGACCGATTCTGTTTGCGGCGGCAACCGGAAGAAGATTGCTTCCTGCATGTCCCTGCATACACCGCCTCCAGTGCGGCATACTGTCACAGTTTAAAATCGGCTCGCTTCCGATAGCTGTGGGATAAAGGATCATTTCCGCACCATTTAAAGCAAGACACCTTGCTGTTTCCGGAAACCACTGATCCCAGCAGATTCCAACGCCCACTTTTCCAAAGTGTGTATCCCACACTGTAAATCCTGTATTTCCCGGAGTAAAATAAAATTTCTCCTGATAATAATGGTCGTCCGGAATATGCGTTTTTCTGTAAACTCCAAGGATTTCTCCATCTGCGTCAATCATTGCCGCGCTGTTGTAAAGCACGTTTCCGTCTTTTTCATAAAAGCTTACGGGCAGAACTACCCCGAGCTCCTTTGCCACATTTTTAAAATGGCAAACTGCATCGTTTTCCAGAAGCGGCTTTGCATAAGAATAGTAAGAATATCTTCTTTCCTGGCAAAAATACGGTCTTTCAAAAAGCTCCGGCAGGAGAATGACATTCGCTCCCTGCTCTGCTGCCTTACGCACCATAAAATCTGCCTTTTCTATATTTTCCCGCACACTTTTGCTGCACTGCATCTGCACAGTACCAATTACTACATTTCTCATTTTTCTTCACCTGCTCTATCCAAGCTTTTTCCAAGAGGAATCTGCTGCGTGATGCAGTGGATATTTCCTCCGCCTGCGATCACAGGACGGGCATAGACAGGAATCATCTTTCTCTCCGGAAAAAGTTTCCCGAGAATTTCCACTGCTGTTTTATCATGCTCGTCCCCAAACTGAGGGATCAGTATACCTCCGTTTGAAATATAAAAATTCACATAGCTTGCGGCAAGGCGCTCTCCTGCCTCCCGCATATCCTCCCCTTCCTCAAAGGAAAAGCCCGAAAGCTCCTCCTCTGTGATACACACAGGAATTTTGGGAATGGGAAGCTTATGAACCCTTATTTTTCTTCCTCTTGCATCTCTCTCTTTTTCCAGGACTTCAAGAGCAGCCTGGCTGAACGCCCACTGCGGGTCTTCTCTGTCGTCTGTCCATGCGAGAACTACCTCCCCCGGCCGAACAAAGGCACATACATTATCAATATGTTCGTTTGTCTCGTCCTGGAAAATCCCATGAGGCAGCCAGATTATTTTTTCTGCTCCAAGATACTTTTTCAGGGTATCTTCGATTTCTTCTTTTGTAAGCTGAGGATTTCTGCCCGGACTTAAAAGGCAGGCTTCTGTCACAAGAATCGTTCCCTCTCCGTCTGCATGAATGGAACCGCCTTCCAGAACAAAATGCTGCGCATCATAACAGTCCATCTGAAGCGCACTGCAGATTTTTTCTGCCGCCGCATTATCTTTTTCCCAGTGCGCATACAGACCGTCATACTCTCCGCCCCAGGCGTTAAACTGCCAGTCAATGCCGCGCACACTGCCTTTATCATTTATAACGCAGGTAGGTCCTACGTCACGAGCCCAGGCATCGTCTGTCTCAATCTCCAGCACCTGAATATTTTTGTTTTCCTTAAAAATGCCGCGCACTTCTTCCAGAGTTTCTTTTCCTGAAAGAAGCCACACTGTCTCGCTCTCCGCGATTCCTTCTGCAATCTCAGAGAAGGTTTTCTGCGCCTCTTCTGCTCCGTGAGGCCAGGAACCGGGACGCACCGGCCAGATCATCACACAGCCTCTGTGCGCCTCGTATTCTCCGGGCATACGATAGCCGTCCTCTGCCGGAAAGGTTTTGTATTTCTCCATTTTATGACAGCCTTTCTTTAAAATCTTTGTAGCCGAACTGCTTCACAATCCTGCAGTCTTCTTTTTCGTCCATCACAGCCAGGGCCGGAAGACCGATTCCGTTAAAGGTATTATTTTTTACCATAGAATAGATCGCCATATCCTGAAAATACAGCTTGTCCCCCGGAAGGATTTCTCTGTCAAAGGAGTAATCTCCGATTACGTCCCCTGCAAGGCAGGTGCAGGAAGAAAGACGGTAAGTATGGGCTTTCTCCCCTGCAAGTCCGCTTCCATAAAGGGGCGGACGGTACGGCATCTCCAGAACATCTGGCATATGGCAGGCTGCAGAAGCGTCCAGTATCAGAATTTTCATTCCGTTTTCCACTACGTCCATGACCTCTGTCACAAGATAGCCTGCGTTTAAGGCAACTGCCTCTCCCGGCTCAAGATATACCTTTACGCCGTAAGTTTCCCGCATATGGCGGACGCACCGGATCAGACAGTCCACATCGTAATCTTCTCTTGTAATATGATGACCGCCGCCCATATTCAGCCACTTCATTTTTTTCAGATAAGGACCGAATTTTTCCTCCACAGCCTTCAGAGTGATTTCCAGCGCGTCTGCATTCTGCTCGCAGAGCGTGTGGAAGTGAAGTCCCTCCACTCCTTCAAGAGCAGAAGAATCCTCCTCTACCTCTTTTAAAAAGTTCGAAAGCGTGATTCCAAGTCTGGAGCCGGAAGCACAGGGATCATAAATGGCATGGTCTTCCTGTGTGGAACATTCCGGATTGATGCGAAGACCTATGCTAGTTTTCCCCTTACATCTCTCCTTATATTTCCGAAGCTGGGAAAAAGAATTGAAAATCACATGGTCGCAGATTTCTGCAATTTCGTCAATTTCCTCTTCTCTGTATGCCGGAGAAAACACATGGTTTTCTTTTCCCATTTCCTCTTTTCCCAGTCTCGCCTCATAAAGACCGCTGGCTGTCGTTCCGGAAAGATACTCTCCGATCAGCGGATATTCACAGAACATGGAAAACGCCTTCTGTGCAAGAAGAATGCTGCACCCTGCTTTTTCCTCCACCATACGGAGAATTTCCAGATTTTCTTTCAGCTTTTTTTCGTCCAGCACATATGCCGGAGTGGGAAGTTCATTTATTCTCATGGCACAAGAACCGGATTTTCTTCCACAACCCACGGAAGTCCCCAACGATTCAGAGCCTCCATGTATGGATCCGGATCAAATTCGTCTGTTGTAAATACGCCCGGTTTATTCCAGAGACCGGATACTACAAGCATGGAACCGATCATTGCCGGAACTCCTGTTGTATAGGAAATCGCCTGAGATTCCACTTCTTTATAGCATTCCTGATGGTCGCAGATATTATAAATATAAATGCTCTTTTCTTTTCCGTCCTTCACTCCTGTAAAGATACAGCCGATATTTGTCTTTCCAACGGTTCTCGGTCCTAAGGAAGCCGGATCCGGAAGAAGCTCTTTTAAGAACTGGATCGGCACGATCTGCTGTCCGTTAAATTCAACCGGTGTGGTGGAAAGCATTCCCACGTTTTCCAGGCATTTCATATGTGTTAAGTAGCTCTGTCCAAATGTCATAAAGAAACGGATTCTCTTTACCCCAGGAATATTTTTTGCAAGAGCCTCGATTTCCTCATGATGAAGAAGATACATATCTTTTTCTCCAACGCCCTCGAAATTATACTCTCTCTTAATGCTCATAGCAGGGATTTCCACCCATTTTCCATTCTCCCAGTAGGAGCCCGGAGCAGATACTTCTCTTAAATTGATTTCCGGATTAAAGTTTGTGGCAAACGGATAGCCGTGATCGCCGCCGTTGCAGTCCAGAATATCAATGGTGTGGATTTCATCAAAATAATGTTTCAGCGCGTATGAAGTAAATACGCTTGTTACACCCGGGTCAAAGCCTGTTCCCAGAAGCGCGGTAAGACCTGCTTTTTCGAAGCGCTCTTTATATGCCCACTGCCAGGAATAATCGAAATATGCAGTAAAGCCAAGGCGTTTGCATCTCTCTTCGTAAACGGCTCTCCACTCCGGATCCTCTGTATCTTCCGCCTCATAGTTTGCAGTATCAATATAGTGAACTCCTGCTGCAAGACAGGCGTCCATAATGGTAAGATCCTGATATGGAAGGGCTACGTTTAATACGGCGTCCGGATTGTAAGACTTAATTAAAGCAGTCAGCTCCTCTACATTGTCCGCGTCTACCTGCGCAGTTGTAATCTTTGTCTTTGTTGTCGGCGCAAGCTTCTCCTTTAAGGCATCGCACTTGGAAACCGTGCGGCTCGCAATCATAATCTCCTCAAAAACCTCGCTGTTCTGACAGCATTTGTGTACGGCTACAGAAGCAACTCCGCCGCAACCGATGATCATTAATCTGCTCATTATATATTTTCCTCCTCTTTTAATAAATCTTCTATGTATTTTGGAAGCATAAATGCTCCTCTGTGAAGATTAGGCGTATAATACCATGTTTTAATTCCCCGCTTTTTCCATCTCTCCGGATTAAAATCACGAAGAGGGTGGTATTTCTTGGAAGCAAAGCCAAACATCCAGTAGCCTGCAGGACATGTAGGGATACTTGCCTGATAAACACGGCTTATGGGAAAGCTTTTATAAACCTTCCTGTGCATGGCGCGGAAAGCCGCCTCGTCCTCGTCGTAAAAAGGGCTTCCATGCTGGTAAACCATAATCCCGTCTTCCCGGAGAGCGCGATAGCATTTTCCGTAAAACTCTCTTGTAAAAAGCCCTTCCGTATGTCCAAACGGGTCTGTAGAATCATTGATGATCAGATCATACTGATTTTCACACCGTCTTAAAAAACGAAGCCCGTCAAGATTTGTGATCTTTACTCTCTCATCATCGAAGCCTTTCGCTGTTTCCGGAAAAAATTTACGGCTTACCTTTACAAACATTTCGTCCGGCTCCACCACGTCAATGGTTTCGATCTCCGGATATTCAATACAGGTTCTGGCAACTCCGCCGTCCCCTCCGCCAATGATCAGCACATTTTTCACATGGGGATGCACCGCCATAGGCACATGTACCACCATCTCGTTATATATAAATTCATCTGCCTCGGAAAAAATAATTTCTCCGTCGAGAACGATCATCTTTCCAAACTCTTTTGACTGGAAAACATCAATTCTCTGATATTCGCTTGTGGCACTGAAAAGCTGCTTATCCACTCTTATACTTGTCTTTACATTTTCAGTGTCCATCTGGGAAAACCAAATATCCATTTCTTCCCCTCCTTATACCATTACGCTTAAAAATTCCACCTCCGGGTCCTTTGTTCCCTGAAGAGAACAGCCCTTTTCCTTCGCGTAGGAAATGTACTGGATAATCTCTTCCGTGATCCGCTCTCCCGGTGTGAGAATGGGAATGCCGGGCGGATAACACATGACAAGCTCCCCGCAGATACAGCCTGCCGTCTCCTTTAAAGGAAGCTGTTTTTTCTCCGCATAAAATGCTCTCTGCGGAGACATGACGCACTCCGGCTTAATAAAATCTCCGCAGTACAGATCTTTTGAATCCTTCTGGTAAATATGGCGAATATCTTCAAGAGCCCCCACAAGACGCTCTATATCCTGAATCCTGTCCCCGATGGAAATATAAGCCAGGATATTTCCTATATCGCCAAACTCGATCTGAATGTCGTACTCGTCTCTTAAAAGGTCGTACACCTCGATTCCGGTAAGTCCGATTCCCTGGGTATAAACGGAGAGCTTCGTCACATCGTAATCAAATACGCTGTCTCCGTCAATCAGCTCTTTTCCGTAAGCATAATACCCGCCGATGGCATTGATCTCTCCTCTGGCGTACTCTGCCATGCGCGTTACCTTTCCAAAGGATTCCCTTCCTCGAAGAGCAAGGTTTCTTCTTGAAATATCAAGACTGGAAAGAAGAAGATACGACGCGCTTGTTGTCTGGGTGAGATTAATAATCTGGCGTACATACTCCGCGTCCATATTTTCTCCGCAGAGAAGAATAGAGCTTTGTGTCAGGCTTCCTCCGGACTTGTGCATGGAAACAGCAGCCATATCCGCGCCTGCCGCGATTCCTGAGACGGGAAGTCCTTCCCCGAAATAAAGATGGGTTCCGTGCGCCTCGTCTGCCAGCACCTTCATATTTCTCTCATGCGCCATCTCCGCTATTTTTTTAATATTGGAGCAAATTCCGTAATAAGTCGGATTGTTTACAAAAACTGCCACTGCGTCCGGATTTTCGTCCATCACACGGCGCATTTCCTCCACTTCAACACCCATAGCAATCCCGATTTTCGGGTTTACCTTTGCCTCCACATACACAGGGATCCCGCCGCAGAGCACAAGCGCATTGATCACGCTTTTATGCACATTTCTCGGAAGAATGATCTTGTCTCCCGCCTTGCAGACAGAGAGGATCATGCTCTGCACAGAGCTTGTCGTTCCGTTTACCATAAGGAAAGCATGCGCTGCGCCGAAGGCTTCCGCTGTCAGCTCCTCCGCCTCACGGATAACGGATACCGGGTGTCCCAGATTATCAAGGGGCTTCATGGAATTTACGTCAAGTCCCACACATTTTTCTCCCAGCAGATTCACAAGCTCCGGATTTCCTCTGCCTCTTTTATGTCCGGGTACGTCAAACGGCACGACCCTCTTTTTGCGAAAACGCTCCAGCGCCTCATACACAGGCGCTGATTTCTGTTTTTCAAAGTTCACTGTTTCTCCCTCCGCATATTAAAAAAAGCAAGCGGAACCACCCACCTGCTTTCATAACGTCATTAGAAATTTTGTTTTCTATGAATATTTCCAGAGTATCGTCTGTAAACTACCAGCTACTCTTATTGACCGTTTCACAAGATGACATGCTTACGCACTGATTATAAAGTAATCAACTTATAAAATTTGAGCTTTTAACTCAATCAATAATTCGCTTTGCAAAACATACTCTGTTTCACTCACTTTTTTCATTATAATTTGTAAAAAGAGCTTTGTCAATAAATTGCAGAAACAATTTTTACCTTCTGTAAAAGTTCCTGAAAATCTTTCTTCCTGCAGAGTTTTGTGCCCTCTCTTAAAAGAGAACCGCCTGCTGCAGCCACAGCAGATCGAAGCATGGTTTCCATGTCCCCCTCCTGCTGGATTGCCATACACATTCCCGCCACAAGAGAATCGCCCGCCCCCTGAATCCCTCTTACAGGCACAGAAAGCGCAGGGGAAAACAAAGCCCCCTCTTCTCCTACAAGAAAAGCGCCTCTTTTTCCCATAGAAATACAGACGTACGATACCCCGGCTTCCACAAGAGACTCTGCAGCCTTTAAAATCTCCTGCTCATCATTAAATTTTCTTCCGAACAGCTCTTCCAGTTCCTCCATATTCGGCTTAATAAGATACGGTTTTCCCTTAATCCCTTCTTTTAAAAGATCTCCGGAGGCGTCAAGAATGACCCGGATTCCCTTTTTCGCCGCCTTTTCTGTAAGCCTTCTGTAAATATCTGACGGCACTCCCGGCGGCACGCTTCCGCTTAGTACGAGAACAGACGCCTTCTCGAAAACTTTCTCCGCCTTTTCCAGGAGAAGAGAGACAGCAGCCTCAGAAACCGGCGTTCCTTTTTCATTTACTTCTGTGAGCACTCCTTTGGAAGCGTCAAAAATCTTGAGATTTACGCGAAGTCCGCCCTCTGTTTCCACAAATTCACAGGGAATCGAAAGATGATTTAAAAATCCCGTCAGCTTCTCCTTATCCTCTTTCGGGCAAAATCCAAAGCACATGGTTTCCTGTTCCAGATTTTTAAGAACAGCGCTCACATTAATGCCTTTTCCGCATATATCTGTCTGTACTTTCTGCGCCCTGTTTGTCTCCCCAGGGTAAAAAGAATCCACAGTAACGGTTCTGTCTATACATGGATTTAAAGTCAGTGTAACAATCATATTTTTTCGTCCTTCAAAAAACCAAACGGCTCTTCCTCATTTAAAAAGTGCATCAGCATATACGCACACATAATAGCAGCCTTTTCTTCTCTTAAAATCCGTCTTACCTCTTCTTTATCGGCAAGCACGATCTCGATTTCCTCAGAATCCTCCTGACAGTCCTTGCTGATTTCTCCATCTGCATATCCGTAAACAGTTGCGCAGGATTCATCTGTCATACCCACTGTAGTAAAATACGGCTTCTCATACATCTCCGGCACGGAAACAGGGTGGAGGGTAAGACCTGTCTCTTCATAAAGCTCCCTCTTTGCCGCCTCACGGAAGTCTTCCCCCTTTTCCACAAGACCTGCCGGAAACTCATAAATATAGTCGTCAATGGCATATCTGTACTGGCGCACAAGAACAACCTTATCTTTCTTTTCCCCGTAAAGGCTGTAGATGATCACGCCGTCCGGTGTATTTTTCTTTGTGCGAAGCTTTAAATCTTCTGTCTCCTCCGCTCTTGACGCCACGTAATAAGATACCGGCGTATTATGAACGCTTGTTGCGTCCACTGCGTACAGATTCAAATGTTTACAGTCTGTAAGTTTTTCTACTTTATTTATTTTCCCCATAATATCTCCTTATTTTAATCTGCCTTCAGAATTACGCGAAGCTTCTTATAGATAAAGAACACGATCACTGAAGTCAGTGTATATTTTACAAGATTAAACGGTACGATAATCAGCATAACAAAGCCCATAAGACCGTTGACTCCGCTGTTTACTGCGCTTCCCATCTCAATAAAGGACTCAATGGGAACGCCGAATGCTTTCCCGTATGCCGGAAGCAGAACATACGCGTTCAGCACACAGGCAAGGATCGTTGTAACGACTGTTCCCACAGCCATTCCCATAACTGCGTGCTTCCTGCTCTTTACATAATGCAGTCTGTAGATCAGCCCTGCCGGAACAATAAAAGCGCATCCCATAAGGAAGTTCGCAATATCTCCCACTCCCGCAGTGATCGTTCCCTTTGTCACAAGATGCACCAGAATTTTTACAAGCTCGATCAGCATTCCTGCTACCGGTCCCATTGCGAAAGTTCCCACAAGAACCGGGATTTCAGAAAAATCAAGCTGGTAAAATGCCGGCGCCAGAAACGGAAGCGGAAATTCAAAATTCATCAAAACTCCCGCTACTGCTCCCAGCATTGCCACCTGCGCAATGGTTCTTGTCCGCGTCCTGTCCATAGCATTTCCGCCTCTTAATACCTGTTCACTCATCTTTCATCTCTCCTTTAGAATTATTCTTCCGGCTGATACAGCCATTAAAAAGAAAATTCCTTATGCCCCGTATTTCTGTATACAGGAAAACCCCCGGAAATCTGACTCCGGGGGCACTGAGATTTTTCATGAAATTGCGTTCTTCTCTCATCCAGACTTTACTGTCGGTTTTGGAATTTCACCAAATCAGCCGCTTGCGCGGGTCGCGGACTATACCGCCGGTAGGGAATTCAGCCGATGCTGTCACCCAACCCCGAAGAAATTTTCTTTTTATATGTGAAATTATATCACATATAAATGAAGGTTTCAATGGGGTTGCGGATTTTTCTGCCTTAGTTCTTTCAAGCAATATTCTTCTACTAAAAAATATCTCTCTAACATCTCACCAGGCACTCTTTTTTATAAAATGCAATCCCATATCGGATTACTTTTCGAAATCCGCTTCTCTCAAGTTTTCTGGCATACTGTTTTTCTTCTATCTGCGAAAGAGCGGCTCCGCACTCCTTTTCCATTTCATTCTCATTTGCTGCAATCTTCGCTTCAATTACTGCAGCTCTTCTGTTCCGGCGGTCTTTGATCACAATATCCGACCTTCCAAGACCATTTTCATAATTGGATTCCACAATATAACCTGCACTCGCAACAAGTCCCGTCACGAAAGCATGGTAAAAGCTTTCTGCGTAATCATGAAAGCTGATGGTATCAAACAGCAAATCAGACAGAAGTTCTGTAAGCCTCTCTGCATCTCCGTTCCATAAAGCAGAAAAAAGTTCCCGTCTGTCGCTTCCCACAACTTTTTTATGAAACCATTCCACAACACTTTTTCGGAAGATGTCTGTAACCTCTGCATTGGGGATTCGAAGGGCTGTCTGTCCCTCTTCCAGCTCATCGCCTGTTTCCATGTCTTCCGGTTTTACTTTTGTCAGATAGCCTGTCATATACAACAGACTCCACAGGTTTTCCTCTGATGATGTAAGAAAATTATAAGTCAGGTTTTCGCTGATTGTTTCTTTAATATAATTACCAGATAAAAGCGTCTCAAATTTTTCTGTCACATCAAAATCTGTCTTTTCCAGAAACTGCTCAACCACGGCGTTATCACTTGTATGCTCCCAGAAGTTTTCCGGTTTTTCCACTCCCTGCTCCAAAACTTTCTTTACATAATTCAGCACGTCCCAGGGACAGTAAATATCCAGATCTCCAAAATGGTATCCGTCATACCATTGCTGCACCAGTTCCAGTTTATTTTCCATTTCTGCATCTCGCAAAAGTTTTTCTACTTCTTTCTGCGTAAATCCAAAATATTCATTATAACGTCTGTCGGAAATAGTATCGGTTATAAAATTATTTGTTCCTGTAAAAATACTTTCTTTTGTAATTTTTAAACAGCCGGTCAATACTGCAAGTTTAAGCGCTGTATTATCTTTCAGCACAGTACTCAGAATTCCTCTTATCAGATCGATCATCTGTTCATAATAACCGTTTATATTCGCTTTCGCCACAGGAACATCATATTCATCGATCAGCAGTATTACCTGTTTTCCATAATGCGCCTGCATCATCTGCATAATCAGCGAAATACTTGTTTTTAACTGGGCATCTGTCATTTTTCCGTTTACTATGTCTGACATCTGTGAGAAAAATGTACGGGCATATTGGCTGACTTTTTCGCTTTTCTCCAGATAACTGTGTTCCATACACAATTCAAAAATTCTGCTTCGAAGCATATCTTTTGCCCCGTCAAAATCAAGTCCTGCAATATCCTTAAATGACAAAAACAACACCGGATACCGGTTCTGCCACTTTTCACACAGTTCTTTATTCTCAGATACTTTCAGTCCCTCAAACAGTTTCCTGCTGTCCTCACGAATATCAAAGAAATGCGCCAGCATACTCATTCCCAGTGATTTTCCAAAACGTCTCGGGCGGGTAATCAGAGTTACCTTCGTTCCCTCTGTCTGCAACAGTTCTCCAATCAATCCCGTTTTATCTATATAGTAATATCCCTCTTCTCTTATCGACCTAAAATCAGAATTACCTATAGGTACACTCATGTCTTTCATATGGTTCACACTCCTTTCCTGCTATGTCTTTTCTTACTTCTATGTTATCACACAGCCAGAAGTTCGTCCATTGAAATTCCGGCTTGCCATTCCCTGTTTGTAAGGATATAATAAAGATATAACTTTTCGTTTCACAGAGATTTCTGTGCACAAATTACAGGAGGTAAAATATATGGCAGTATTAGACGGTTGCGAATCAAAATACAGGACACCGGTTCCGGAAGAGAGAACCTGCCCGAAATGTGGAAAAATTGTAGAGGTTTTCACAGTAAGAGGTCGGATTATGGAAGACGCCAAATGTCCCTGCGGATATGTTTTCAAAGCAGAAGAGCCGGATTCTATTGTAGTGGAGAAAAAAGAAGAAGAATAAAAATGCTGCTGCGAACGAAGCCAGCAGCAGCATAAAATTATCCCCCGGAAAAGATACGCCGATTCGCGCCACCTTTCCGGGGGACTTCTTTATCTCTCGTTTTCTTTCTGATATACATGGACGTCAAGCTGATTATATGGGATCTCAATTCCATTTGCATCAAATTCTTCTTTTATTCTTTCATTAAGCCGCCATCTCGCAGGCCAGTAGCTGTCTGTGGGAACCCACACACGAAATCCCATAAGAACGGAACTTTCTCCGAGACTGTCCACAAATACTACCATACCCTCGTCTTCCTTTGTATCCGGATCTTCCTTTAAGAGCCGTTCCAGAATCTCCTTTGCCTTGTGCATATCCGACTGATAGGAAATTCCCACCTTTATCTCAAGCTTTCTCTGATCTCTCGCCGTCACATTTGTGATAATACTGTTAGAAAGGGTTCCGTTTGGAATGACTACGTGCTTATTATCAATGGAAAGCAACGTAGTGTAACAGATTTCAATTTTTATAACAGTTCCTTCACAGCCCACCTGTCCGCTCTGCACAATATAATCTCCCACCTGAAAAGGCTTAAACAGAAGAATCATCATTCCGCCTGCTATATTTGCAAGCCCTCCCTGCAGGGCAAGACCAATCGTCACACCCGCTGTTCCGAGAAGTGCCGCAACTGAGGATTCCTTCACGCCAAAATACGTGGCAATATTAAAAATAAGAATCACGTACAGCACTACTTTTGAAAGAGAGCAGGCAAACTGCACCACTCCTTCGTCAATATTGGCTCTTCCAAGAGAACGGCGCATTACCTTTAAAAGCCATCGTATGGCTTTGCCGCCCAGCCAGAAGACAATAAGGGCTATGACAATGCGAAGACAGAAACTCGTGACAGCCGGAAGCTTGTCTTCTATATATTGCTGGAACTTATTAATCTCTGCACTGATTTCCTGAACCTGAGTTTCCATGTTTACTCCTTTGTATATATGTATTTTACAACTATTGTTTCTTTTTTAAATATTCTCTATACCCCTCTTCTAAAATATGAAAATCACAGCTATTATCAGTCAATATCTGCTTTCGGTTGGTAAGCACCATGTTATATATCTTATTTGCTTTTTTTGAATTTTTTCAATATTGTCTACACAGAAACGGTATTCTTTATTTAAAAGATTACGATATTTCTCATCTTTAATGTCTTTAATTATCAACCTGCTCATACATTCTTCCGGAACCGGAATCATATAATTAAAGCGCAAAGAACCTTTAATCTGTTTTTTATCCTCTGGAACTTTAATTAATATATTCGCTTCCTGTTTTTTATCAAACGATGAAACAGACACATAATAACTTATATCATTTACTTGTAAAACAGCTCCAAACGCAAATTTATTCCTATCTTTATAACGAATATTAGGAACCTTCGTAATCCCTCTTTTTTTCTTTTCATATTTTTGAAGAAACTGAATATACTCTTCACTTATCCGGTAAAAATCCATTTCTTTCCTCCATCAGATAGCAAAACAGGGAGATAAGACCCTTATCTCCCCGGCAATTAACAATTCGCATTTAAAGCTGCGAAGCACTTAAAAAAATTAAAGGTTCACCTTCCAAGCAGTGAAGCGCTTAAATTAAAGGTTTGCACTCAAAGTAGCAATGCACTTAAATCGAACATTTCTGTTCATCTCTATTATATGCAATTTTTCACAAAAAATCAATACCCATACATTGTTTCAGCACAAAAACCAAAATAATCTGTACTGCCAGTATTACCGGAACTCCCACAGAAAACTTCGGTTTTCTTGTTTTATGATGAAAAAAATACATTCCGGCAAGAACGCCGGGCGCTCCTCCGAGAAGCGCCGCCAAAAGCAGCGTTTTCTCCGAAATACGCCATAAATTTCTCTTTGCCCGTTCCTTATCGATACCGAAAAGAACAAATGCAAAAATATTTACAGCTAAAACATACCATGTAAAAACTTCCATTTTTATTTTGTTCCCTTCATGGAAAGGCTGATTCTCTTTTTCTTCATATCTACGCCAATGACACGCACATCTACAACATCTCCGACGCTTACTGCTTCCAGAGGGTGCTTGATAAATTTCTCGCTCATCTCTGAAATATGAACAAGTCCGTCCTGATGCACTCCAATATCAACAAATGCTCCAAAATCAATTACATTTCGAACGGTTCCTTTTAAGATCATTCCCTCTTTTAAATCCTTCATATCAAGGACGTCTGTGCGGAGAATCGGCTTCGGCATCTCGTCACGGGGGTCACGGGCAGGTTTTTCCAGCTCTTTTACAATATCCTGTAAAGTCAGCTCTCCCACGCCAAGCTCCTGTGCCATCTTCTTATAATCTTTGATCTTACGGGAAAGTCCTGTAAGTTTTCTTCCGGAAATATCTTCTGTTGTATAGCCAAGTCGTTCCAGAAGGGCAGATGCCGCCTCATAGCTTTCCGGGTGAACACTTGTGGCGTCAAGAGGATTCTGTCCGCCTGCAATCCGCATAAATCCGGCACACTGCTCAAAAGCCTTCGGTCCCAGCTTTGCTACTTTTAAAAGTTCTTTTCTGCTTGTAAATCTTCCGTTTTCTTCACGGTAAGCCACGATATTCTTTGCGATTGCCTTTGAAATACCGGAAATATATTCCAGAAGAGAAGCGGAAGCTGTATTTAAGTCTACGCCTACTTTATTTACGCAGTCCTCCACAACGCCGCCAAGAGCTTCTCCCAGTTTTTTCTGGTTCATGTCATGCTGATACTGACCAACTCCAATTGACTTCGGGTCAATTTTTACAAGCTCTGCAAGCGGGTCCTGCACACGTCTTGCAATCGAAGCCGCGCTTCTCTGACCTACGTCAAAATTCGGAAATTCTTCTGTTGCCAGCTTACTTGCAGAATAAACAGAAGCTCCCGCCTCATTGGTGATCACATACTGAACTTTCTCCGGAATCTCCTTGAAAAGCTCTACAATGACCTGCTCAGATTCTCTTGATGCCGTTCCGTTTCCAAGAGAAAAAAGCGTAATATTGTATTTTTCAATCAGTTTTTTCAGTGTCTCTTTCGCTGCTTTAATTTTCGCATCTGTTGTAGGCGCTGTCGGATAAATTACCGTAGTATCCAGAACCTTACCTGTTGCGTCCACAACTGCCAGTTTACAGCCGGTACGGAAAGCCGGATCCCAGCCAAGTACAACCTGTCCGGAAATTGGCGGCTGCATGAGAAGCTGTTCCAGATTTTTTCCAAACACGCTGATGGCGCCGTCTTCTGCCTTTTCTGTCAGATCGCTTCTTATCTCACGCTCAATGGCAGGACCGATCAGACGCTTATAGCTGTCTTCCACAACGGCTTTTAAAACAGGCGTTGTGTTGGGGTTATCACGGACAATTACCTGATGCTCCAGATAACGGAGAATTTCTTCCTCAGGAGCGGAAATTTTTACTGTGAGAATCTTTTCTTTTTCCCCGCGGTTAAGAGCCAGAACACGATGACCTGCCAGTTTTTTCACCGGTTCCTCAAACTCATAGTACATCTCATAAACGGACTGTGCTTCTTTATCCTTTGCCGCTGAGACAACCGTTCCTTTTTTTGCAGTAAGATTTCGAATGTAAATACGGTAATCTGCCTCATCGGAAATGCGCTCTGCCAAAATATCCATTGCACCGTTAATCGCCTCCTGGACAGTGCGCACTTCTTTTTCCTCAGAAATAAACGCTTCTGCTTCCTGCTCCGGCGTCTTATCTGTCATCTGCAGAGAAAAAATATTTGCAAGAGGCTCCAGGCCTTTTTCCTTTGCAATAATCGCGCGTGTCCGGCGTTTCGGACGGTATGGACGGTATAAATCCTCCACTACCACAAGAGTCTGTGCTTCCTGAATCTGTTTTTTCAGTTCTTCTGTCAGCTTGCCCTGGTCAGCAATGCTTCCCATTACCTGCGCTTTTTTATCTTCCAGATTGCGAAGATATGTGAGACGCTCATGAAGGGAGCGAAGCTGCTCGTCATTTAAAGCACCTGTTGCTTCTTTTCTGTATCGGGAAATAAAAGGAATGGTATTGCCCTCATCAATCAGCTTGACTGCTGCCTCTACCTGCCATTTTTCTACATGAAGTTCCTGTGTAATTACCTGAATAATATCCATATATTTCTGTCTCCTCACCTGTTTTCACAGAGTTTTTATCTAATATACCTTAACAATGGAGAAAGAATTTGTCAAGAAAAAGAAGCTGCCTCTCCGGTCTGTAACCTTATAGAAAAAAGGAACAGAAAGTATTTTCTGTCCCTTTTTTCTTTACATTTTTTATTTTACTGCATCAACACATCAATTTTCCGCCATACTTCCCCGTCTGCAATACCATCTGCTTCCAATCCCTCTTTTGTTTGAAACTCCTTCAAAGACTCTGCCAGCTCATCACTCTCCTGAGTGAAATATCCCAAAGAAGTCAAACAGTTTTTCAGAAGTTCTTCATTATTATAATCTTCTACAAAAACTGTCTCTCCGTTTTCTCCTTCAATTACAGCAGCTACATCAACAAAGAGTTTATCTCCCTCTCTTGGTTCTGCTGCATCAAAAGGCAAGATCGGGATTTTCTCCAGAGAGCCATACTCAAAATAAAGTTCATTCAGCAAATGAACGCTTTTCTGAAAATCCTCCTGATTTTTCAATTCATCTTCTGTATAACTTTCAAAATACAAACGATTATAGATATTCACGATCTCATTCATTTTCTCTACGTTTTCAGGACTTTCACTTTCTGTAATGTCTGGTGGCGTCTCTGCTTCTGCCCACACAGAAATGGAACATGCACAGCAGAGACAGGTTACAATTAACAGCAAGCGTCTTTTCATTTTTACCTCCTCTTAGCTTCCGATTTTCAGTTACTTCTGTCTCATCATCTGTTATTGATATTATAACCGTTCACACATCTGCTTGTGTAATCTCTGTTTCCCTATCTGTACCAGAGAATACTCCAATATACCATCACATAAAACCCAGCGCTAAGAATCCACAAAATCCTCGTTCCGATTCCCATGCTTTTTTCTTTTTCTGTCAGAATATGTTCCGACAGCTTTGACTTTTTCAGCACATACCAGATTACAATATGCAGCAATACCAGAAGCGTCGTAGCAAACAGTTGGGTATTTTTCATGCTGTGGCTCATATAATCCGTTATGCCTTTGGCTTTTCTCCATGTGGAAATAAGCACATTAATATATCCTGTTATGATTATGGGAAGGACTTCCAACAGTCCGGCTATTTTCCAGTAAAACGTTTCTTTTTTCATAGGCAAATCTCCTATTCTGTTCCCTCTTCCGAAACTTCTGTTTCTTCTGGAGTTTCTGTTGTCTCCGCCTCAAAATCTTCCGGGATTTCTCCTATTTCTTTCTTAACCTGTATCATAGCTTCCCTGCTATCTGCCCCAACTGCAAGACTGTACATTCTTCCACCGGAAGGCTCATACATACACTGAATACTAAGAGCCGTCTTTACATCTCCGTCTTTTATTTCCTGCCACTGATACCCCTTAAATGCGTCTCCATACTCCTGTTCTTTGTCTGTTACTTCATCAGGCTCTCCATATAATTCTGTAAACTGCTCCAGGACGTAGTCAGAAAGTTCTGTCAAATCCCCATCGTATTTATCCTTATTATTGGAATCTGTACCAAACCAGAAGGAAATATCAGTTACCCCGTCATTCAAAAATCCCAGACTAATATACCCGGATTCTCCCCGAAACTCTGCCGGAGCAACGAAAGAACCCATTTTTGTATTCATTCCTTCCATCATTGGTTCAAGAGATACACCCAGAGTCTCCTCTGCTTCTTCCAGAGAAGCAAGCCACGGGATTCCCTTATAACGGTATTCTCCGTCTGTACAGAAAGCTGTTAAATCTACAAGTCCTTCGTCTGTGCTCTCAGATGCTTCCGCTTCTGCTGCATTTTCTGTCTCTTCTGCTGCAAACACCATACCTGTGCCGCTCATGCAGATACTTGCTCCCATTAAAAGAGAGAGACATATGCAAGATACACGCTTATTTTTCATTTTTCACGCCTCCTTTTCACCGGCAAATATGCCGAAATAAACGGTGATATTCCGTGTGTTTTAAGTTTTTTAATTATATCATATCTTATTATAAATATCAATATTATTATCTGAATTTTTATGTTTTATCTAATATGATTCTAAATTTTATTATTTTATTTTATATGTATCAAATATTTTCAATCTCATTTAATTTTCCATCGTCAATTTCATATACTCTGTCACAAAGAACTGAAATATCTTCTTTATTGTGACTTGCCATCAGTATAGCTTTTCCTTCTTCTTTTAATTTCAGAAAAAGGCTTCGCATTTCTTCTACGCCCCGTTTATCCAGTCCATTCATCGGTTCATCTAAAATCAAAATTGGTGGATTTTCCATAATCGCCTGAGCAATGGCAAGTCTCTGGCGCATTCCCAGAGAATAATGTCCCACGGATTTTCGGTTATTCGGCTCCAGCCCGACTTTTCTCATGACTTCTTCCAGGTATTTCCTGTTGCTCTTATTTCTAATGCCATAGAGAAACTCCAGATTTTTCATTCCGCTTTTGTTTCGAAGAAAGGCAGGTTCTTCAATGATAATTCCCGCGTTTCCGCAAATATTCTTTTTACCATCTGGAAGACTGATATGGATTTCCCCACTGTCCGGCTTCAGAAATCCGCAGATACATTTAAAAAGTACACTTTTTCCACAGCCATTATATCCTACAAATCCTATGATTTCCCCTTCTTTACAGGAAAAACTTACCTTATCTAAAACGCTTCTGCCGGAAAATGTTTTAGATAAATTTTCTGCTCTTATTATATCTGTTCTCATTCTTCTTCCCCATTCCATTGAAAATGATTTCTTTTTACCCCCAACAATGCCAAAAAGACCGCCAGCGCAAGATAGACTGACAGCATTCCCCAAATCCACAGTACAGGCGGCATTTCCGCATACATCATATTTTCTGTGTAAAACAACCCTGTCTGCAGCCATGAAACAGGAGAAAATAAATTTATCATAAGATGTCGTGATAAATTCCATGAATTTGTTACAAAAGGAACGATCGCCAGTATCCCTGTAAAAATAAGGGCTGCCATGCGGTTAAACAGCAGCCCTATGGCAAGAAGCAAAAAACCAATCAAAATAAATACGAAACTGTCCAGCATAAAAGCCAAAAGTCCCGCCTGCCATGCCTCCATACTTTGCATAAAGGAAGGTTTCAGTACAAATGTTACATTCAACTGGGAAGCGGCATTCGTAACAGCCAGTGTTTTCATCATTCTTCCCCAGGATAATGTCCAGTCCATATGCGGCAGCATACGAATCCAGCCTGTAAAAAACAAAACCGCTGTAAAAGAAAAACCGCTCAGAATGATACTTCCAAGCTGCGACAGCAACCATTTGTATTTCCCCTGTCGTATCATCTGATACATACCGTTCCTGTTTAAATACGGGGCATTTGAAAAAAGATAAACTGCGGAAAGTCCTATTGCTCCGCACATAAAATGATTCGTCATAACATTTAGAAAATACCAGAAAGAGCAGGGGTAATCCAGAACCTTACAGGCGTAATCTATTTCTGCATAAAAAGAATCAAAGGCAATCCATAAAATGACAAATAAAACCAGATTTCTTTTTCCATAAAACCGATTCACATAAAGATTCCAGATATATTTACCCATTTTCAGCCCTCCTTTTAAATTTCCGACATATAAGCCAGAACAGCAGCAAACACAGAAAAAGTCCCGATACGGCTCCTGCAGCTAAAGAAGTTCTCTCATTTCCCCACGCATTATAATTAATAAGAAAAATGTGATCCGGATCAAACTTTACCCAATCGTCATTCCATAAATGCGACACTCTCCTGAGAAGGTGATGGAGCATAACCGGAAACGCCAGTACAAGAAGTCTGTTTGCTGTATAAAAAGAAATATAAGCTGAAAAAAGCGCCAGAACAGCAGCCCAGATTCCCTGCCATATTCCATGAATCAGCACATAAATAAGATGATGCCCTTCTTTCAGCAGTCCGGAAAAACAGCCAAGCTCTATAAGAAGTTCCACTTCCCCAAGATCAAAAGGCGCTTCCCACGGATAAAAAAGACGCATTCCCATAACAAATAAAAAACGTCCTGCTGCCATAGTAAAGATTGCCGAAAAAATAATCACGATACACTTTGACATGGCATATCTCGCCTGTTTTCCCCGTATTACTCCATACTTATAATATCCCTGCTCCATATCTTCACAAAAACTCTGCCCATAAGCAAAAGTTGTAAAAATATATGCCAGAACCATAGCATTGCTTGACCACGCAACATTAAAGCTTCTCAAAACAGAAACCCTCGGTTCTATAAACTGCTGCGGAATCAAAATATGAACGGCACAGACGCCAAGAACTGCAAGAATCATCTGCGCTGAAAAAAAGCATCTATAAAAATCCATTTTCAGATAGTGCGATTTCATCGTATAATCTCTTCTCCTGTCACTGCATTTACAATCATGGTAAAGGGATATACTCCTTCCTCATTTGTCTCAATAACATCAATAATCCACGCCGGAGTTACTTTATAATCTTTGTCTTTCTGCGGCACAAACTGGCACAGAACAGCTTTTGACACTTCATACTCACTCTCTGTCAAAAGCTCATTATTCCGCTCTGCCACCGCTTCTGCAATTTTTTCAAAAGGTAAAAGGTATGTACGTTCCTCACCCTCCTGAAAATCAAAATAATAATCTATGTGCATTTCTTCCACGCCCCTTCGGGAGCAAAGAAAACGCAAGGGCGTATCAATATCTGTATTATCAAGATATACATATTGAGAATAAACAGGAAGTCCCTGTAAGTTCTGGCGCATAAAAAAATACCAGCTGTCATCTTCTTCCGTCCATTCTCCTTTATAAGCTGTCCCATCATTTTCCCCGTTCTGAGAAAGCCAGTATTCTTTCTCTTCTGAAAAAGTATGAGAAAGGGCGATACTTCTCCGTTCTCCCTCTATTTCATATCCTATGGCAGCCAATTCCTCTTCTATTGTTTTCCACGCTTTATCTTCTGAAAACCCGGGAACTTCTCTCGCTTCGCTATATTCCTCCGGAAGATTCCCATTATCATCATACAAAAGAACCCCATTGAAGAAATACCCGTTTCCGGTAGTAAACTGAATGCCGTCAGTAACACTAAAGCTTGTCCCCTCTTCTGTCAAAATATGGTAATAAGGCGGATCTCCTTTTTTCTCCGGCGGATCATCAAATTTTTCTTTTACCGTCTGCCCCTGAATTTTCTCCTCGAAATGCTTTTTTACCTTATCCATGTTCAAAATCTTTTTTCTGGCAGTTGTCTGCATCAGCATATCCTGATCAAACTCTTCCGGGACAACTAACTGAGTATGGAATTTTACACGTTCTATTTCTTTCTCATATGTGGAAGAAAATTCTACATTTTCCTTTGGAGTAACATCAGCAGAAGATGTACTGCATCCCGAAAACAGCGATATTGTCAGTAATAAAACCGAAAAAAATTTTATCTTTCTCCTCACAGGCATTCCTCCTTCGTTTCTTTGATCGCATTATACCAATATAGAAAAACATTTGTGTAATAAGTATTTTCCGAAAATTTCTCCTTATATGCATATTCTTGTGCGATGAAATCGCACTTCCGGAAATTTGGAAATCAGATGTCCGGAAGTGGAAATCATCTATGCGAGTTTACTCGCGCAGTGTTTTATCTAGACCATACACCTCCCGCATGGACTTGTCATGCTCAGCATCAATACTTGTGATGTTGATCTGATAGCTGTCATGGGCAATACGGTCAATGATTGCATCAGCCAGAGGACTTGCTTCTCCTCCAAGCTGATCGTACCATTCTTCGAATACATACTGAGAGCAGAAGATGGTTGATGATTTCTTGCGTCTCCGATGAAGAAGTTCGAAGATATCTTTCTGCTCTGTATCAGTTGGTTTGAGAAGTATCCATTCATCCAGAATGAGAAGCACTGGATTGGAATATTTTGCCATAACTTTGCGGTAGTTCCCTTCAGTTCGTGCAATGTCCAAATCCATGAGTAAGTCTGGCATACGGACATACCTGGTATTGTAATACTGCTTGCAGGCTTCCATACCAAAGGCACATGCCATGTATGTTTTACCACAGCCTGTTGCACCGGTAATAAATAGATTCCGGTGTTCAGATATATATTCGCAGGTGGCGAGTCTGTTTATCAGCTCCTTGTTCAGCTTTCGTCCGGAAGTATAGTTGATATCCATGATACTTGCTTCCGGCTGGTCGAATCCGGCATTGTGGATAAGACGCTTCTGGCGGTTATTCTTGCGATTGCTGTATTCGATGTCTACCAGCATTCCAAAGCGGTCTTCAAAAGGAACTTCCTTGAATTTAGAATCGTTAAGCTGGTTACGGAATGCATCTGTCATTGTGGTAAGGCGCATTTCAATAAGTTTATCTATTGTACTCTGATTTGTCATATGTGATTACCTCCGATAGTAGTCGGCACCCCTTGTGATGCCGTGTGCTTTATGTGTGGTCTTGGATCCAGATGATTCTAGTTCCGTTTTTACAGAACCCGTTACGAGGATGTTTTTGATACTCTTGTAACTGGGCGAAGCTGTATAGGATAATGCCTTTTTACAGGCGGCTTCAAGCAAAACTTCTGAGTATTTATCAGTAAGCTTTAGAAGTCCCATGCAGCTTCTATAAGTCTGTTGTTCCACACGCTTGGAGGTCAGTATTGCATTGACCACAGTGTACGTATTTAGTAAACGCAAAATAGCGAGTACCTGTTCAAAATCATCCAATGTGAGATAATAGACTCATCACTACAAAGTCCAAATAGTTTAGTGCTCAACTTTTTTGACTTTGCTACAGGAGGTGAGTTATGAAATCTCATACAAGTTTAGTTGCACAGCAAACCCGTCTGAGTGAATGGGCTGACATGGTCAGGGACTGCCAAAACCGTCCGCAAGGAATGAAAATCGATGAATGGTGTCAGCTACACGACATTACAAAAGCAAGTTATTACTGGAGACTCCGGAAAGTTCGTGAGGCTTACCTGAAAACAGCGGATCATACACAAACATTTGTAGAAGTTCCCTCTTCTGCAATCCAGCCGGTAAATATGGCAGCGGAGTATAAAATCATTGCCTTGATTAGAGGCAGAAACAACCTCACTCTGGAAATTACCGAACAGGCATCTGATTCATTTCTAAAAACACTTTTGGGAGTGCTCGGCAATGCTCAATGATGGCTCCGGGTTCAAAAAAGTATATCTGGCGACTGGATTTACGGATCTGCGCAGAGGGATCGATGGCTTGGCCAGAATCATACGTTTTCAGTTCCAGCTTGATCCTTACGATAAAAACACATTATTCTTATTTTGTGGCAAACGCACAGACCGCATAAAAGGACTTATCTGGGAAGGGGACGGATTTCTCCTTCTCTACAAACGGATTGAAAACGGGAGCTTCCGGTGGCCCCGCACCCAGGAAGAAGCATTGGAGATCAGCGCAGATCAGTACCGGATGTTGATGCAGGGTTTGGAAGTCATTGCCAGGCATCCCATAGAAGAAGTCCCTGATCCTGGATTCGTCTTTTAATTTGTGCAAAATGTAGAAAATAAAATCCTTTTCATCCATGCCAGATTGTCCTGTGCAATATAAAATTGAAAGTTATTCACATCCGGAAAGTTTTCTGTGAGTTTCTATATACTCCTAGCTTTAAAACTTTTCAGATTGTGGATAACAGTCATAAATATCTGAAATTCAGGCTTTTATTTTCAGGTATTCATGACTGTTATCCACCGTCAAAATGACGAAGGTGACAGAATTCAAAAATAGCCAAAAACCGTTGGTTCTGCTATAATAGCACTCAGGAAAGTGAGGTTCGGTTATGGCAGTCAAGTATACGGAGGAACAATTAAATAGCGTTGATAAGTCGTTTCTTATCCAGCTTCTTTTACAACAGCAGGAACAACTGGAAGCTATAACAAAGGAACTTCACGCATCGAATGAAAAAATGCAGTTTCTGATGGAACAGGTAATCCTTGGTAAGCAGAACCGTTTTGGCAGGTCTTCTGAAAAAATGGAAGATACCAGCCAGATCTGTTTTCGTGAAGTCGACGGGACAATTGTATTTTTTAATGAAGCGGAAGCTGTCTGTGACCTCAATGCAGCAGAGCCTGAGGATCTGGAACTAAAATCACCTAAGCAGCCAAAGCGCAAGGGAAAGAAAGAATCAGATCTTTCCGGACTTACGGTCAGACGGATTGACCATTATCTGTCAGAGGAGGAATTGGAAATAGAATTCGGTGTCAATGGGTGGAAACAGTTACCGGATGCCATTTCCAAAAAATATCATTTTGTACCTGCGAGGGTAGAGGTAGAAGAACATCACATCGGTGTGTATGCCAGCAAAACAGATGAGCACATGGTCAAAGCAGACCATCCAAAAGCATTACTGCATGGAAGTTTGGTATCACCATCTCTTGGAGCTGCGATCATCAATGGAAAGTATGTGAATGCAGTTCCTCTCTATCGGTTAGAGCAGGAATTCCAGCGTTATGGCCTGCAGATTACAAGGCAGAACATGGCAAACTGGTGCATACGTTTGGCAGAGGAATATTTATCGATCCTTTATGATCATCTTCATGAAGAATTGTATTTCTATCATGTGATTCAGGCAGACGAGACGCCGGTGCTTGTAAACCATGACGGACGCAAAGCCGGAAGCAAAAGCTGGATGTGGGTATACCGTTCTGGCCATCTGTATCAAGACCGGCAGATTGTCCTGTATGAATACCAGCAGACAAGAAATGCATTCCATCCACGGGAATTCCTGAAAGGATACGATGGCATCTGTGTAACAGATGGTTATCAGGTCTACCATACTTTAGAAAAAGAATTGGAAGAACTGACCATTGCTGGATGCTGGGTGCACTGTCGCCACAGATTTGATGAAGCTTTGAAGCTGATTCCCAAACCATCTCAAAAGGAATCCAATGCATTTCTGCTGATGAAACAGATTCAGGCAATCTATCGGGAAGAAGGGAAATTGAATGACCTTTCTTCTGATGAACGACTTAAACAGCGACAGGCGGTTATCAAACCTCTTGTGGATGCTTTTTTTGCGTACCTGAAAACTATAAATGTGTCCAAAAAGGACAAATTTGGTGATGCCGTTAGATATGCACTAAATCAGGAAAAATATCTCAGGGTATTTCTTACAGACGGAGATGTTCCGATTGATAATAATGCATCCGAAAGGGCAATCCGAGGCTTTTGTATTGGAAAGAAGAATTGGCAGATGATCGATACGATTCATGGAGCCAAATCTTCCGCAATCATTTACAGTATTGTAGAAACTGCAAAAGCCAATAATCTGAAACCTTTTGATTATGTGCAGCATCTCTTGGAAGAGATTCCGAAACACATGAATGATAAGGACTGTTCTTTTCTGGAAGATCTTCTGCCCTGGTCAGAAAAACTTCCGGCAGGGATTCGCAAAGCTTAAATATCGGTGGCTGCAAAGCAGCCGCCTAAAAATGTCAAGGTACTCGCTATTTTGCGTTTACAATTAAAAAATACCTTCCATATGATATAACTAATATCAAATATGGGAGGTATTTTTTGTGATGGGAAAGTCCTATAATCAATACAACAATTAACTAAAAATTTTTCTCGGTACTTCCTCATCGTATATTGTTACTTTTTCTTTTATCAGTTGATCTACCACCTGACAAATCGATTCTCTGAAGCTTTCTACGTATATATTTTCTTTGATTGCCAACGCATATTTTTTCATCTGTTCATTATCCAGCTCTTTTTCCGGTGTAAACATTGTCAGAATTGATATATTTAAGTTTCGACCAAATTTTTCACTTGAAAACAGCATAGTCACACATCTGTTTCTCTCACTTTTAAATCGGAAAATAAACGGAAATTCATATTCAACATTGGCAAGATTTAAAGCCTTTGCCGGTTCCCTGCTAAGAGTAATCTCACCACCAAAATCTTTAACTAAATCCGAAAAAGCCTCTTCCATCTTTTCTTGCGAAATTTCTTGTCCACTGGCTAATGGTAACGTTTTTGTCCATTTTGACATCATTAATGAATATTCCAATGGTTTATGCGTCATTTCCAGTTTTCTAAAGAACATATCATAAGCATCTTTATTCCAGGCTTCAACAGAACTGTCAAATAAAAATCCCTCCATATCTCTCACATCGAAAATTTTGATATTTGTATTTCCTCCGCTTTCAAGGAAACTAAGACGGTCCTGGTATTCAATTTCGAATTTTACTTTTTTATCAAAAAGCTGTCTTAATACTGCTCGCTCTAAATCATAAAGCCCCATCCATGCCAGACCAGATGCCAGTAAAAATCCTTCCTCTGTGCAACCAATCTCAATAATCTCATTAATCCAATCTGTAATGCGCGCTTTTTCTTTACTTACAGTATTCACTCCGCCAACAGAATTTTTTGCATAAATTAATGCCAGCAAATGTTCCACATTAATATTTAACAAACATTTTGGACTTTCATTCTGATTATCATTTTTAGCCTGAGCATATATCTTTTGTTCATATTTCCATGTAGTACACCTGTTATCAATTTTACATCTAGCGGTATAAGCATCAAAAATAGAAGCCGCGGCATTAAACATATTCTGATCAAATGGTTTTCTACTTGCAACACACCACATTAATTCTGCTGCATAGTCAATAATATTAGACAACTCCGGATTTATTTTTTCATAATATTCCCCTAAATCCCCCTCTAAATTCGTTATTATTATTTCTATTTTGTCAAACAATTCTTCTATTCTGTTTTCAATATTTATCCCATAGCGCGGATTGTTTATTTCAAGAATACAATCTCCATATTGAATAAATTTTACATAGTGAACTTTATTTTGAGCTTTATTTAACAATTCTTCCAGAATATTAACTGCAGAATCAAATCTGCTATCCTCCTTATATGCACTGCGAAGACATATCATTGTTCTAAACATCATAGATAAGCAATAATGTCCCGGTTTATCAATATTTACCTTAATAATATTTCTTAATTGATCCACATGTTTTGTCCAAACTTTTAAAAAAGTTTGTTCATATTTTTCTTTTTCTAACTCCCAAATATGGTTATAAAAATTTGAGAGTGACTCTCTATTACAATTACAGTAAATTTCTCTACTAATAGTACTATAATAATAATCCAGTTTGTTACGCCATGAATCATAATCAAAAACGGTTTCTTTATTTCTGGCTTCAGCTTGTACTTTCTCTTTTTCTCGTTTTATTTGTTCTTTCTTCTCATTCTTATAATATATTCCTATACCTTCTCCAATCATAACTCCAATAAACACACTTACTACTCTTATTGAAATAGGCGCTGACCAGAAAGACATAGATATAAATCCTATTAATCCTCCCAATATTCCAAACAAAACAAGTTCAATCATTTTTTCTTCTCCCTAATCTTTTTATACAAGTATATTAGTAGAGCAGATATACTTGTATAATTTAAAATAAATTTCTGACTGCTCACTTCATTTTGGCTTCATAGAAATTTTTTAGCTAATTTCCCGTACACTCAAAATCAACTAAAAATTTTTCTCGGCACTTCCTCGTCATATATGGTTACCTTCTCTTTTATCAGTTGGTCTACCACCTGACAAATCGATTCTCTGAAGCTTTCTACGTATATATTTTCTTTGATTGCCAACGCATATTTTTTCATCTGTTCATTATCCAGCTCTTTTTCCGGTGTAAACATTGTCAGAATTGATATATTTAAGTTTCGACCAAATTTTTCACTTGAAAACAGCATAGTCACACATCTGTTTCTCTCACTTTTAAATCGGAAAATAAACGGAAATTCATATTCAACATTGGCAAGATTTAAAGCCTTTGCCGGTTCCCTGCTAAGAGTAATCTCACCACCAAAATCTTTAACTAAATCCGAAAAAGCCTCTTCCATCTTTTCTTGCGAAATTTCTTGTCCACTGGCTAATGGTAACGTTTTTGTCCATTTTGACATCATTAATGAATATTCCAATGGTTTATGCGTCATTTCCAGTTTTCTAAAGAACATATCATAAGCATCTTTATTCCAGGCTTCAACAGAACTGTCAAATAAAAATCCCTCCATATCTCTCACATCGAAAATTTTGATATTTGTATTTCCTCCGCTTTCAAGGAAACTAAGACGGTCCTGGTATTCAATTTCGAATTTTACTTTTTTATCAAAAAGCTGTCTTAATACTGCTCGCTCTAAATCATAAAGCCCCATCCATGCCAGACCAGATGCCAGTAAAAATCCTTCCTCTGTGCAACCAATCTCAATAATCTCATTAATCCAATCTGTAATGCGCGCTTTTTCTTTACTTACAGTATTCACTCCGCCAACAGAATTTTTTGCATAAATTAATGCCAGCAAATGTTCCACATTAATATTTAACAAACATTTTGGACTTTCATTCTGATTATCATTTTTAGCCTGAGCATATATCTTTTGTTCATATTTCCATGTAGTACACCTGTTATCAATTTTACATCTAGCGGTATAAGCATCAAAAATAGAAGCCGCGGCATTAAACATATTCTGATCAAATGGTTTTCTACTTGCAACACACCACATTAATTCTGCTGCATAGTCAATAATATTAGACAACTCCGGATTTATTTTTTCATAATATTCCCCTAAATCCCCCTCTAAATTCGTTATTATTATTTCTATTTTGTCAAACAATTCTTCTATTCTGTTTTCAATATTTATCCCATAGCGCGGATTGTTTATTTCAAGAATACAATCTCCATATTGAATAAATTTTACATAGTGAACTTTATTTTGAGCTTTATTTAACAATTCTTCCAGAATATTAACTGCAGAATCAAATCTGCTATCCTCCTTATATGCACTGCGAAGACA
>OCAM01000510.1_pt1 | contig 35139 bp, 33 predicted proteins | sample 1538281 | NCBI WGS metagenome assembly OCAM01 (sample SAMEA2580273, study PRJEB22360) | human gut metagenome | biome: human gut; feature: human-associated habitat; material: faeces | place: Denmark | collected 2008/2010 | reverse complement strand
AAGCCCTTCTGCCATGTTTTTATCAATCGGAATGTTAAAACAAAAATATTTTCTTACGGATATTTTTATTTTATCGGCTGAAAAACAGCCGATAAAATTGTCGTGGCGGAAAATAGAATGGTTACTAAAATGTTTTTTGTGTTATCTGTTTAGAAAATCATTCTCTATTATTATTCTATTAACAAGGATTACCTAAAGAACAGGAATTATTAGTAATTAACACTTCACTAGTACATCAAGAAATTTATACCAATTAGCATGTCTCTACTAAAAAGATTTATTAAATTCTTATTGCTAAAAATCAGATGGAAGGGTATTCTTCTTTTTAAATGGAGTACAGTAATTTCATCCAATTCCAAATTTGAGGGAATGAACCAATTACACGAGAACGTTATTTTTAATGGTTTTCTAGGCTATGGCTCATATATTGGTCCCAACTCCTCCATTAATGGACATATTGGTCGTTTTACATCTATTGGACCTAACGTAAAATGTAATAATGGAATACATCCCTATTTATCTCCTTTTGTATCTACCTCTCCTGCCTTTTATTCATTAAACAAAAATAAATCCCAAAATGGATCTACATTTGCTCAAGAGCAAACCTTCGAGGAATATAAGTTTGCAGACAAAAAAAATAATTATGCTATTATCATAGGTAACGACTGCTGGATTGGTGAAAATGTGTTTCTAGTAGGAGGTGTCCACGTAAAAAATGGAGCTGTCGTTCTCGCCAATGCTGTTGTCACCAAAGATATACCAGCATATGCCATTGTAGGGGGTGTCCCCGCCCAAGTTTTAGGATACAGATATGACCCTGAAACAATTCATTTCCTAGAAAAGATCCAATGGTGGAATAATGAAAAAAAATGGTTTGAGAAAAACTGGAGATTATTAAATGATATAAATAAATTAAAAATATTCTACGATGATATATATCGAAAAAATAATCAGTAAATTATTTCTCTATTACAATCGACTGAAATTCAAAGCAAACCGTATAGTTACTGGAAAGAATCTAACTGTAATGGATTCTATTTACATAAGGAAGTCTACAACTGCATCTATTACAATCGGAAATAACTTTAGATTTTTTAGCGGTAAAGGTTTTAACCCTTTAGCTAGAAATATTAGAGGCGGAATATATGCTGAAGAAAATGCTGTCATACAAATTGGAAACAATGTTGGCATCAGTTCGTCTTGTATATGGGCTCATACATCAATCAAAATTGGGAATAATGTAAATATAGGTGGAGATTGTATACTACTTGATAGCGATGGGCATAGTTTAAATTTTATTGATAGAAGAACTCCTATAGAGGACATAAAAAATAAAAGAAATGCCCCTATACAGATAGATGATGATGTTCTAATTGGAACAAGAAGTATTATATTAAAAGGTGTTCATATCGGAGCAAGGGCCATTATAGGAAGTGGCAGCGTAGTAACAAAAGATATACCGGCAGACTGCATAGCAGCTGGGAACCCATGTAAAATAATCAAAATCAAATAATATGAGTCTACAATTCTTTCTAGAAAAAGCAAATTCCTTTTGGGGGAGAATCGAAAATTTCGCCTCTACGCCTAAGTTAAATATAGTCAAAACAATTTATGTAAATTTACGTCTATTGCCATTTAAACAAGCAATACATTTACCTATTTACATTTATGGAAAAGTTAAATTAGCTTGTTTAAATGGATCTGCAGAAATTAAAGCTCCAATAAAAAAAGGAATGATTACATTAGGCCGATGGGATGACAAATTTTTTGCAACAAGAAAATGTGCAGAACTATTCATCCCCAAAGGATGCAAAATTATTTTCCATGGAACCACCTATATTGGAATAGACTATTCTATCCGTATGGGACAAAAAGGAATTCTTGAATTTGGTGATATGGCAACAATAACATCAGGAGTTATTATTGGTGTAAATAAGTATGTTTCAATTGGGAAATATTCACGAATTGTATGGAATACAAGGATTATGGATTCTGATTTTCATTTTACATATAACTCTGAAACGCTTGAGGTTTCACCTAATACAAAACCAATTATAATTGGAGCATTCAATTGGATAGGCAATAATACAGCAATAAACAAAGGAACTATAACAAGCGACTATACTATAGCTACATCAGGAAGTATTTTAAACAAAAACTATATAAAACTAAACAATGACATTAATGAACCAATGCTATTAGCAGGTAGTCCCGCTGTAATAAAATCAAAAGGGCATAAACGACTCTATTCACAGCATTTTGAGAAAGAAATAACAGAATATTATCAAAAAAATCAAACCCAAAAGTATATCTTACCAAAAGACTTTGTTGATGATGTTATATCTGTTAAACTATAATGTACATGCAAAACAACAACAATAGAATAGCAAAAAATACATTCTATTTATACATACGATTAGTTGTAACAACTATTATCGGATTATATACCTCTAGAGTTGTATTGAAAGTCCTAGGAATAGATGATTTCGGGCTTTACAATGTAGTAGGTGGAGTTATTTCTATGTTAGCAGCCTTAGGTTCTACAATGTCAATAGCTTCTTTCAGATTCATGAGCATTGAATTAGGAAGAAATAATATTGAAGAATTGAAACAAGTTTTTAATTCTTCAATTATTATCCATTTTTTTTTAGCTATCATACTATTGATTTTGGCAGAAACATTAGGTTTATGGTTTATTGCAAATAAAATAGTAGTTCCAGAAGGACGGTTAACATCTGTATTATGGGCATACCAGTTTTCAATATTAACATGTATTGTTATGATAATAAGTGCCCCATATAACAATTGCTTATTAGTTCATGAAAAGATGAATGCCTATGCTTTATTCTCAATGCTTGAAGCAATACTAAAATTGATAATTGTATTCCTTTTGGGAATAGGGGGTATTGATAAATTAATAGAATATAGTTTCTTAATCTTTTGCGTTCAACTTTTTATGAGAGTATTATATGGATTTTATTGTTCAAAGAACTTTATCGAAACAAAATTTTCTTGGCAATATAATCAATTACAATTAAAAAAAATGTTATCTTTCACAGGATGGAATTTTATCAGTATATTGGCTAACATAGGTTATACAGAAGGATTAAATATTTTACTAAATATTTTTTTCGGACCGGCAGTAAATGCAGCAAGAGCCATAACTGTTCAAGTTGAATCAAAAATCGCTTTATTCGGTAGGAATATACAAGAAGCTATAAACCCACAAATAATGAAAAGTTATGGTGCTAATAATCTAAAATACATGAATCAGTTAATAACCAATAGTTCAAGATACTCCTTTTTTCTACTGTATGTCATAGCCTTTCCTTTATTTATACTTACTGATAAAATTCTATTTTACTGGTTAGAAACTGTACCAGAACATACCACTATTTTTGTAAGACTAATAATATTTGCAGTTATAATCAATGCACTTCAAAATCCACTAATCACAGCTACTAATGCCATCGGAAAAATTAAAATATACAATATCGTTCTTGGCTTAACTCTTATTGGTATAATACCAATAGCATATATTTGCTTAAAACTTGGTGCAAAAGCCTATATAGTATTTATCATACAAATTATATTTATGATTATAACATTAATAATTAGAGTTTATTTTATGGTATATCTAATTAATTTCTCTGTAAAACTATATATTAAACAAGTACTTCTATCCATATTTTCAATATTGATTATATCAATTCCAATGTATATATTTCTAGAGTTGTTACCCCAAGAAAGTTTTATCGACTTTTTTATCAAAGGAATTTTCTCATTTTTATTGGCTATATTGTCAATATACTTCATAGGACTAAACAATGACGAAAGAATATTTATAAAATCAAAAATCACAAGAAAAAGCAATGAAAGAACCCATTGATAAATTATTATGCAAACTACAATCTGGATATAAGAGATTTTTTAGTGTACCAAAACCTCAATATTTAGATAGAGAAGAGGATCCTGATAAAATATCTGAAATAATATACTCAGAATTATCTAATTCTCATCCAAGTATGATTACTAGATTTGGAAATACCGAATTCCAATGCTTGATAAACTACTTAGGAATACAGAGAGGTATTATAAATTATCGGAAATTTATAAAAGATGAAATTCCAGCATGGTGGTGGAGAAAAGACCGCATGAACAATATGAGAGATTTATCAGGTTTCTTCCCACCAACAGAATCAGAACTAAATAGATTTTGTGAATTAATGCTAGAAGACATAAAAATAATTAATGTGCTTGGTAGTTGGATTATTAACGAATCTGAGATAAAAGATTATTTACCTAACACACGTAATGTTTTTTTACCATACATGGAACCTTATTGGTCCACAAATCCTTGGAGCCGAATTCTTGAGGGGAAAAAGGTCTTGGTTGTACACCCTTTTAATCAATTAATTACTGAACAATATAAAAATTATCACCATCTACTATTTAAAGATGCTAAGGTTTTACCAAATTTTGAGCTTAAAACTATAAAGGCTATGCAGACATTAGGAGGTACTTCTAGTGAAAGGTTTAAAACATGGTTTGATGCCCTTTTCTACATGGAAGAAGCAATTTATAAAGAAGAGTTTGACATATGTATTATCGGATGTGGTGCATATGGATTACCTTTAGCCGCATTTGTAAAAAGATTGGGAAAGAAAGCCATACATTTAGGGGGAGCTACTCAATTACTATTTGGAATTAAAGGTAAAAGATGGGAAAATCCATATTATGGAGTCAAAGAGTGGAATCTCCCATATAATTATTATCCGCAATTATTCAACGAATATTGGACTAAGCCAAAAGAAACAGATAAACCTTTAAATGCCGAACAAGTAGAAGGCGCTTGTTATTGGTAAAAATAAATTAAGCAACAATAATATGGATAAAATAAGACAACCACTTATAAGTATTATCACCATTGTTTATAATGATGTCCAACACATTGAGGAAACTATTCTCTCTGTTATTAACCAAACTTATTCTAATATTGAATATATAATAATTGATGGGAAAAGTACAGATGGGACATTAGAGGTTATAAAAAGGTATGAACATAAATTAAATTATTGGATTAGTGAAACAGATAATGGTGTCTTTGATGCCATGAATAAAGGACTAAAACACGCAACCGGAGATTGGGTTAATTTCATGAATTCTGGTGACATATTTGAAAACCCAAATGTCATAAACAATATTTTTAACGAAATGAATTACGAGGGGAAATATGCTATATACGGAGACGCAGTTTATATACGCCCCAACAGAAAAGAACTATGTAAAGCTAAAGATATCAATTCGATAAGATTTAATATGCCAACAACCCACCAAGCATTTTTTGTAAGATTAGACATTGCAAATGAAATAAAATTTGACACAAAATACAGATATGCCGCAGATTATAATATGATATATTTCATATTTAAAAAATATGGAGTACATAAATTTCAACATATTTCTGAAACGGTAACTGAATATGAAGCATGTAATGGGCTAACAATGAGGAATCAAAATAAAGTATTCAGGGAAGTACTAAACATAAGACAATTAGATATAAAATGGCTTTGGGATTATTTTAAATATTGCATAAAGAAGATATTGTTATTAAAATCATAAAATAAAGATTCGAATATTAACATCTATGCCAAACACTAAATTATAAGCATATGAATATTGTATTAACTTTTGATAACCAATATTGTCAACATGCGGCAACTGTAATAGCTTCAATGTGCATTAATAATCCAGGAGCACACTATTTCTTTCTAATATCAGACTATATTTCTAATGAAAACCAAATTAAGATAAAACAACAAATACATAAAGCAAACAGTCAAGTCCAATTCATTTTTATTAATAAAAATCTTATCACATTTTTTCCTATAGGTAAAGGTACTGCTAACACATATATTTCTTTAGCTGCATATTATCGTTTATTCCTTTGCGAGCTACTACCTAAAGAAACGGAACGGGTATTATATGTAGATTGTGATATTGTAGTAAATGGATCTTTAAAAGATTTATGGAACTGGAAATTCTCGCCTAAAGCATGTATCGCAGCTTTAGAAGAACAAGAAAAGCTTAAAAATGATAGGACAAAAATTCTTCAATACCCTATAAAATATTCATATTTTAATTCAGGAGTAATGTTAATAAACTTAACAGAAATGAGACAAGTTTATTCAGCATCAGAAGCTATTAGATATATAGAAGAGAAGACGAATATTATTAAATACCATGATCAAGATGTACTTAACTTTTTTTTTCACGACAAAAAAGATTTTTTTCCCCTAAAATATAATGTAATGGACATTTATCTTCTCCGAAGAGCACAGTTACCCCAAAGATATACTCATGAAATAGCATCATTGCGTAATCCTACTATTATACACTTTTCCGGACCTATAAAGCCATGGTTTAAAGAATGCAACCATCCATATAAAGAACTATATTACTATTACTTATCAAAAACAGAATGGAATGGATATACCTCTCAATTTAAATATCAGGGAATAAAAGAGAGATTAAAATATTTAGTAATAACTTACATAAAAAGAGTCCTAAGTTTCTTTAATATAAAAAATTATGAATTCAGAGAAGATTTACCATCAATAAAAGAACTAATAAATTAAAGAATAGGATAACAACAGACAAAATGTAAACCGCTTTTTATAAAGTACCATTCATTTCTAAGAAACATCACTTCTCTTTTTGGGTTATTCTAAGTAAAAGAATTATATAAATCCTAATGAAAGAATTTTCTTATTTCAATAAGGTTAGATAATTCCCTCTAAAAATTAATCCATCATTTTAAATTATGATTATTAAAAGGAATAAATATTGCAGTATTTTATTTGGAATTATAATATTCTTTCTGGTTTTTGATGGAGTTAGAAGTAATATTAAATATAATGAAATCATTTCTCCATTAAAAGAACTAACAATTTTACTATTATTCATTGAGGTACTACACAAACAAAAAAGAATCAAATTTATTGATATCTTAGGAGGCCCTATGAGGCTTTTCTTTATTTATCACTGCCTTGTGGCATCCATAAGCCTTATCTTTGCTGATTTTTACTTAATACCTAATGCTGTACTAACTCTATACAAGTTTTCACTAATATTTATCCTCTCAGTTTCTTTTTATTATTATGAAGAAATGACCCATAAACCAATTGAAAAACTATATAAATTAATTATTTCATTTACCGTAATATATTCTATTCTCAATATAGTTTCTATTTTTATCCCTTTACCAATTTGGAAAGAAAATAATATTTGGTTTGGCCGTTTTAGTATAGGTTATCCAACATCTGATACTATAACATTATGTTTCTCTTTAATCATATTATTATATAAAAAACTATATATTTCAAAATCAAAAAAAATATCATACATAATATTGATTACAATCAATATTATCATGCAAGTTACAGGTTCTGCATTAATCTTATTACCACTAATTATTTGCACATATGGAGTTGTAATTATAAAAGAGAAATTTATAAAATACACATTTACTATTTCAATCTGTATTATAACTTTTATCTTTATAAGTCCTTTTATCGGGAATAAAATTGAATCAACACTAGGTACTCAATATGAAAATGCAAAAATAGTTTTTGATGCAAAAATTAAAAATTTTATAGAAGGAGAAGAAGCTGGAAATTTAGATTCGAAATCGGCACGCATCAATCAATATAAAAAAGCTCAACGATTTATTAATAATGATATTTTTCATAATGTGTTTGGCGCTGGAATAACACATTTTACGATGAACGCCAATAAATTGTCAGAAAGTAATCAATACTTTCATATTGAAAATATGTTTTATGTTATCCGAATATGTTATGGCATTATAGGAATAATATTATATATTTTATTCTTTTTCTATTTATTTATTAGAATATTAAAAGTAAAATCAGCTCTTAAGGAGAAAGCATTTTTAATGTCAATATTGGCAGTTATATTAGTTCCTAATACCTCACTAGTTGCCCTATATTTAATTCAAGTATATGGTATCATGGCATTTCTAATTTCGTATATGGCAAAAAAAATATACCGAAGAACAAGTAATAACACAATTGTTAATCAATTACTACCAACCAATATATAAAGACTTTCATAAAAATAGCATATAAAAGAGTATTTAACACATATAATTAAAATCCTCATTAAGCTATAATAATAAAAACGTAACCATTCTATTTTCCGCCTTAACGTGCATTATCTACAAACAGACCTTTACGCCATAACATTTAAGAAGGATAATTATGGAAAAAGAGAAAGTAAACTATCAGAATGTATATGATTTATACCAAGATTTTATCTGCACCATAAGACTTAACCCTGAGAAGATTAAGGATAAGAGAAAAAACTGACTGGTCCCATTATGGAGCGAATACATCACAAAGTGGTCATGGTACTTGGAGACAAGAAAGCGATGACAAATGGACTGATGAAAAAGGCTGCCCACTATACATTAAGCCAATAGAAAAAATGAGATAAAAAGATTTTTCTACTATGTTTTTATAACACCAAATGTTAAAACAGAAATATTTTCTTGCGGCTAATTATATTTTATCGAGTGAAAAACAGCCAATAATATTGTTGTGATGAGAGATAGAATAATTACAATAAAAACTTTAGAACAATTATAGTTCATATAATTTGTTCTAAACTGCTATAACATAAATTATTAAGAAAGGGAAAAACAATCATATAGTGTTCTTCATTATAATTAAAATTTATCCACATATCTATAACTAAAAAGCTGTATAATTATGATATATATCACTATTGATTGCCGTATGTGGGGGGAAAAATATGGTGGAATTGGAAGATACACCAAAGAAATAGTAACATATCTGATTGTCCATAAAACATGGAAATTCAATTTGTTATGTTCTCCTGAGGCCTATCAAGATTTGCAAACCTACCAAAGTAATCAAATCCAACTACGGCTTTGCAAAGCCTCAATTTTTTCGTTTAAAGAACAATGGGAAATATGGAAAAATATTCCATATTGTGACCTTTTTTGGAGTCCATATATGAATATTTCCTTTCTTAGAACTAGAGCTAAGAAACAAATTGTTACTTTACATGATGTTTTCCATCTAGCTAATCCACAATATTATAGTAGGTTTAAAAGATGGATGATTGCTCCCTATTATTATTTCTCGACTAAGTATAGTGATAAAATATTAACTGTTTCATATTTCTCAAAGTCAGAATTTATTAAGTACTTCGGGAAACAGGTTGAGGATAAAGTTTCTGTTATTTATAACGGCTGCGAAATTAAAGATAACAATATTCTCCCAAAAAAAACTGGATTTAAATACTTCTTATTTGTTGGAAGTATCAAGCCACATAAAAACCTTAAAAATGCATTACTTGGCTTTAAGAAACTAGAAAATAAAAATTATCGATTCATTATTGTAGGGAAAAAAGAAGGATTTATTACAGGTGATAAAGAAGTTTTTAATCTAGTAAATCAAATCAATTCTGAAGCAGAGAGTATTTTATTTACCGGAAACATAAATGACCAAGAACTCTATGCCTGGTATAAAGGTGCCTCCGCATTAGTCATGCCTTCGCTCTATGAAGGTTTTGGACTGCCAATTGTAGAGGCCATGCATTTCAATATACCCATTATTGCATCAGACATCCCAGTCCTAAGAGAAATTGGAAAAGATTACATTTCTTATTTTAACCCTTATGATCCTGACAGCATAAAAAATGCAATGGCACACATAATCCAATATACCCCACCCATAAAATATCCACAATGGAGAACATGGGCTGAAACAGCAGAAGACATTGCACGCATATTTGAACAAATCACAATATTATAATAACCAATCTCATGAAAGTAGCAATCATTCAAGAATGGCTGGTAACAGTAGGGGGCTCAGACAAGGTTGTAAAAGCCATTGCTGATGTTTTTCCCGAAGCAGACATCTATACACTTGTGGCAAAAAAGGAAGTCTGTGATGAACTTGGAATTAGTTGGAACAAAGTCCATACATCTTTTATTCAAAAAATGCCCTTTGGCACTAAGAAGCATAGAGCCTATCTACCCTTATTCCCTTTTGCTATAGAACAATTTGATTTAAGAGGTTACGATGTGATTATCTCTTCTTCTCATTGCGTGGCTAAAGGGGTATTGACAAAAGCAGACCAATTACACATTTGCTATTGTCACTCTCCTATCCGCTATGTATGGGATATGTATAATGAATACCTAGAAGAATCTAACCTAACAAAAGGAGTAAAAAGCTGGTTGGTAAGATATTTACTTCATAGAATCAGAAAATGGGATATGCTTTCTAGCTTTCGTGTTGATTACTATATTAGTAATTCTGATTATGTGGGTCGGCGTATCAAAGAAACCTACAGAAGAGAATCAACCACAATTCATCCCAACATTGATATAACAAATTTTGAATACTGCGAACAAAAAGAAGATTTCTATCTTGCTAGCAGCCGTTTAGTATCTTACAAAAAAATCGATACCATCATTGAAGCCTTTAACCAAATGCCAGACAAAAAACTGATTGTAATAGGTGGAGGTCCTAACCTCAAAAAATATCAGGCAATGGCAAAAGAAAATGTAATGGTTATGGGATATCAACCATTCAATGTACTGAAAGAAAAAATGCAGAAAGCCAAAGCCTTTATTTTTGCAGCAGACGAAGATTTTGGCATGATTCCTATCGAAGCGGAAGCATGCGGTACTCCAGTAATAGCATACGGTCATGGTGGTTCATTAGAGACTGTATCGGAAGGAAAGACTGGTATTTTTTTTCAAGAACAAACCCCTGAAAGTATTATAGAAGCCGTAAAAAAATTCGAATCTTTAGGAGAAACACCTTTTGAATACGCAACTTGCCGAAAATGGGCCGAATCATTCTCTGAAGAACGATTTAAAAAGGAAATAAAAGCGTTTGTAGAATCTAAATATAAAGAATTCAAAAACATAAAATAAATGAACTATTTTATTGCAGGAGGTACAGGTTTTATAGGTACACACCTCACAAAATTGATAAACGAACTTCATCCAGAAGCCAAAGTATATAACTTAGACATTGTAAAACCTGGCACTCCATTGCCTACCGTAAAAGACTATAAATCTCCACTAAAAGATGGAGAAACTTTAAAGTCTGAATTTATATATTGCGATGTTCGCAAACCAATTGAACTAAATGTTCCAGTATCAAGTGAAGATATTATCTTCAATTTTGCAGCTGTACATCGTACACCTGGACATCCTGATAATGAATATTTTGAGACAAATATCCGTGGGGCTGAAAATGTGTGCGCTTTTGCAGAAAAGCATGGCATAAAGAAAATCGTCTTTACCAGTTCTATTGCTCCATACGGTGCAGCAGAGGAACTGAAAAAAGAAACGACCCTTCCTACCCCTAATACTCCATACGGCATTTCAAAACTTGTGGCAGAAAAAATACATACAATCTGGCAAGCAAAAAATGAAAAGGAAAGACAGCTTACTATCGTACGACCAGGAGTTGTTTTTGGGAAAGGAGAAAATGGGAACTTTACCCGATTATATTGGGCTATCAAAGGGCATAAATTTGCTTACCCAGGCCGAAAAGATACTATCAAAGCATGTATCTACGTAAAAGAATTAGTTCGTTTCATGCTATATAGATTAGAGCATCACGAAGAAGGCGTAGAGCTATATAACTGTTGCTTTGAACCGGCATACACCATTCAACACATTGTAGAAGCCATGAAGAAAGTAACGGGATTAAATTCTACGGTCTTTGATATTCCCAACTGGGTAATAATGCCAGCTGCAACTATTATTGGTGCGCTGGGAGCCCCTATGGGGATTTGCCCTGCTCGCGTAAAAAAACTTCAGATTTCTACTAATATTTGTGGAAAGAAGCTCAAAGACTCTGGCTACCAGTTTAAATGGACATTTGAAGAAGCATTGAATGACTGGTTTGAGGACAATAATGGAAAATGGTTAAAATAAAATCACTCATATCTATTTAATTCTAACATGAGCATGGAGTCCAATCATATTGTAATTATGGCCGGAGGAATCGGAAGCCGATTCTGGCCTATGAGTACCCCGGAATACCCCAAGCAGTTTATTGACGTGATGGGATGCGGAAAATCGCTGATTCAGCTTACGGTGGAGCGTTTTCTTACGCTCTGCCCCATACAGAATTTCTGGGTAGTTACCAGCGAAAAATATACACACATCATAAAAGAACAATTACCGGAATTGCCTGAAAGCCATATCTTAGCAGAACCTGAAGCACGAAACACAGCTCCTTGCATAGCTTATGCTTGCTGGAAAATAAAAAAGGAATACCCACAAGCTAACATTGTGGTTACTCCATCGGATGCCTTGGTAATAAATACGACGGAATTTGCACGTTGCATTGACATAGCATTGAAGAAAACGGCTGACTCGTCTTCCATAGTAACATTAGGGATAAAACCCAACAGACCCGAAACAGGCTATGGGTATATAGCTGCTCAAGGAATAGCTGACACAAACGGAATCTGTAAAGTGGAAGCATTCAAAGAGAAGCCCAATAAGGAGACAGCTATAAAATATGTAGCAGCAGGAAACTATTTTTGGAATGCAGGGATATTCGTGTGGAATGTAAATACTATCACCAAAGCAATCCGGACATACGCACCGCAAATAGCCGGGGTGATGGATGAACTGGAACCTGCCTTGTTTACAGAAATGGAACAACAAGAGTTGAAACGTCTTTTCCCTACCTGTGAAAAGATTTCCATCGACTATGCCGTGATGGAAAAGGCTACAGATATTTATGTGCTGCCAGCTGAATTCGGATGGAGTGATTTAGGAAGTTGGGGATCACTACACACATTGCTACCACAAGATAAAAATGGTAATGCGTCTGTAGGGCAAAATGTAAAACTATTTGATTGCAAAAACTGTGTGATACATACGGCAGACGAACGCAAAGTTGTGTTAGAAGGTCTGGACGGCTACATAGTAGCAGAAAAAAATGGTCAACTGTTAATTTGCCGTCTGTCAGAAGAACAACGTATCAAAGAGTTTTCGCAAGCATAACAGCAAAGAAAATATTCATGACTACATTCAAACGTAACATACTGATTACCGGCGGTGCCGGATTTATTGGCAGCCACGTGGTGCGCCTGTTCGTGAACAAGTATCCGGAGTACCGTATCATCAACCTGGACAAGCTGACGTATGCGGGGAACCTGGCGAACCTGAAGGACATTGAGAACCAGCCGAACTATGTGTTCATAAAGGCGGACATCTGCGACTATGAGAAGATGCAGGAGCTGATGGAGCTGTATCACGTGGACGGCATCATTCACCTGGCGGCGGAGAGTCACGTGGACCGCAGCATCAAGGATCCGTTTACCTTTGCACGCACCAACGTGATGGGTACGCTGTCGCTGCTGCAGGCGGCCAAGGTGTACTGGGAAGGTCTGCCGGAGAAGTATGAGGGTAAGCGTTTCTATCATATCTCTACCGACGAGGTGTACGGGGCACTGGAGATGACGCATCCGGAGGGTATCGAGCCGCCGTTTACTACCACGGCTTCGTCGTCGGAACATCACTTAGCGTACGGGAAGGATTTCTTCTATGAGGATACAAAATACAACCCACATAGTCCCTACTCTGCCAGCAAGGCAAGCAGTGACCACTTTGTACGGGCCTTCCACGACACGTACGGCATGCCGACCATCGTAACGAACTGTTCGAACAACTACGGGCCGTATCAGTTCCCGGAGAAGCTGATTCCGCTGTTCATCAACAACATCCGTCACCGCAAGCCGCTGCCGGTATATGGCAAGGGAGAAAACGTGCGCGACTGGCTGTATGTGGTAGACCATGCACGTGCCATCGACGTGATTTTCCACAACGGTAAGATTGCAGAAACATATAACATTGGTGGTTTCAATGAATGGAAGAACATTGATATCATTAAAGTGGTGATTAATACGGTAGACCGTCTGCTGGGCCGCAAGGAGGGTGAAGACATGGATCTGATTACCTACGTGACCGACCGTCTGGGCCACGACATGCGTTATGCCATCGACTCTACGAAGCTGCAAAAGGAACTGGGCTGGGAACCAAGTTTGCAGTTTGAAGAAGGTATTGAAAAGACGGTACGCTGGTATCTGGACAACCAGGAATGGATGGATAATGTGACCAGCGGGGACTATCAGAAGTATTATGATAGTATGTATCAGAACAGATAAATATAAATAAACAGTTTATAACAATCATGCAAAACCATGTAGTCATTATGGCTTCATATTCTATATAATCTAATATTTATTTATGCAACATTACGATTATCTCATAGTAGGTGCAGGACTATTCGGTTCTGTATTCGCCTACAAAGCAAAGCAACAAGGCAAAAAATGCTTGGTAATTGACCGCCGTCCTCATCTGGGAGGAAATATTTATTGTGAAAAGATGGAAGGTATCAATGTGCATAAATATGGTGCCCATATCTTCCATACATCAAATAAAACAGTTTGGGATTTTGTAAACTCCATCGTGGAGTTCAACCGTTATACGAATTCACCCGTAGCAAACTACAAAGGTAAGTTATACAACCTGCCTTTCAATATGAACACGTTCTATCAGATGTGGGGAGTAACTACTCCTGCTGAAGCCACTGCTAAAATTGAAGAACAAAAAGCTGAAGCTGTTGCACGCATGAAAGAACAGGGAGTGACTGAGCCGCGCAACCTGGAGGAACAGGCACAGTTGCTTATCGGGAAAGATATTTACGAAGCGCTGATAAAAGGTTATACAGAAAAACAGTGGGGACGTAAATGTACGGAACTACCTGCCTTTATCATCAAGCGTCTGCCTGTACGCCTGGTATTTGATAACAATTACTTCAATGATAAATATCAGGGTATTCCTATCGGTGGATATAATGTACTGATTGAGCGTCTGCTGGAAGGTGTGGAAATTCGCCTGAACTGCGATTTCTTTGCGAACCGTGAAGAGTTTTCTGCTATGGCCGACAAAATTGTGTTTACGGGAGCTATCGATGAATTTTATAATTACCAGTTTGGTAAGTTAGAGTATCGTACGGTAAATTTTGAAACTGAAGTGCTGGATATGCCTAACTACCAAGGCAATGCGGTGGTAAACTATACAGAAAAGGAAGTGCCCTACACACGTGTGATTGAACACAAACATTTCGAAATGTTCGGGGCGGATATAGAAGCTTGCCCTAAAACGGTGATTTCGAAAGAATATAGTTCAGAATGGACTGAAGGCAGTGAGCCGTATTATCCGGTGAACGATGAAAAGAACAATTCGTTGTATCTGAAATACAAGGAACTGGCAGATAAGGAAACTAGCGTAATATTTGGTGGTCGCCTGGCTGAATATAAGTATTATGACATGCACCATATCGTAGAAAAGGCACTGAATTATTTCAAATAAAAAATAGAATTCATAGATTTGTAATCTCCTGCTTGTTTTTTCATTTCTGCCATTATCTCTTTTTGTCATATCTGTGGTTACGAAGGATGGACATACTCAATTTACAAGTGCCTTTATATATTTGGAAAATTTTATTCTTCTCTCAGCACGTTTTTCTGCAAATTATTCATTTTCTTTGTAGAAAGAATGACTGAAAACTGATTGCCGTATGGAAAATTATATTCGTTTTGACTGGGCCATGAAGCGCTTGCTGCGTAACAAGGCTAACTACGCGGTGCTGGAAGGACTGCTCACTACCCTGTTCGAAGAAAAGGTGACCATTCACAAACTGCTGGAAAGTGAAAGCAACCAAGAGGATGAGTTTGACAAGTACAACCGCGTGGACATGCTGGCTGAAAACTCGAAGGGTGAACTGGTGCTCATCGAGGTGCAGAACAACAATGAGTATGCGTATTTCCAGCGCATGCTGTTCGGTGCGTCCAAGCTGGTGACGGAATACATCAACCGGGGTGAGGGATATGAGAAGGTGCGCAAGGTGTACAGCGTGAACATCGTGTATTTCTCGCTAGGCCACGGGAAGGATTTTGTGTATCACGGAAAGACGGAATTCGTGGGAATCCATAATGGGGATGTACTGGAACTGAGCCCGTTTCAAAAACAGACTTTCAAGGTGGACAAGGTGAGCCAACTCTATCCGGAGTATTATATCCTGAAGGTGAACGACTTTAACCGGGTGGCCAAAACGCCGCTGGAGGAGTGGATTTACTACCTGAACACGGGAAATGTGCCCGAGAATGCAACTGCTCCGGGACTGGACACGGTGAAGGAGCAACTGAAACTGGACCGCATGAACCGGGAGGAACTGAGGGCGTATTACAAGCATCTGGACAATATCGTAATTCTGCGTGACAACATCATGACGGAACGTGCGGAAGGTCGTGCGGAAGGTCGTGCGGAAGGTCGTGCGGAAGGTCGTGCGGAAGGTCGTGCGGAAGGTCGTGCGGAAGAAAAAACCGCTATTGCCCGTAACCTGAAAGCACTAGGACTGACTACCGCGCAAATTGCACAGGCTACCGGCCTGACAGAGGATGAAATCAGAAGAATAGAACAAACTATATGAAAAAACTGTTGTCGCTGCCACCGAATCTGGTGGAGTGTTTTCACGATATTATGCACGCAGACCACAAGGAGTGGTTCTGCACATCGGACCCGGTGGGAAAGAAACTGGGTTCGGGAGGTGGTACGGCCTGGCTGCTGAATGCTTGCCGGGAGGAAGAGGATAAGGATGCCGCACTGGGCGACTGGCTGGCACGGGAGAAGCGTATCCTGCTGCACGCCGGAGGGCAGAGCCGCCGTTTGCCGGGCTATGCGCCGTCGGGCAAGGTGCTGACGCCGATTCCGGTGTTCCGCTGGGCACGGGGACAGAAGCTTACACAGGACTTGCTGTCGCTGCAGCTGCCGCTGTATGAGGAAATCATGGAGCGGGCGCCGGAGGGACTGCGCACGCTGATTGCGAGCGGCGACGTGTACATCCGTGCCACGGAGCCGCTGCAGGAGATTCCGGATGTGGACGTGGTGTGCTACGGCTTGTGGGTGGACCCGGAACTGGCGAAGAACCACGGAGTGTTCGTGTCGTCGCGGAGGGAACCGGAGAAGCTGGACTTCATGCTGCAGAAACCGAGCGTGGAGGAAATGGGCCAGCTGATGCAGGATTACCTGTTCCTGATGGACATCGGCATCTGGCTGCTGAGTGACCGTGCCATCGAGCTGATGGTGAAACGTTCTACCGACAAGGACGGGGGCGTGAAGTTCTACGACATGTACTCGGAGTTCGGACTGGCACTGGGGGCGCATCCGCGCATCGTGGATAAGGAGCTGAACGGTTTGAAGGTGGCTATCCTGCCCCTGCCGGGCGGTGAGTTCCACCATTACGGTACGAGCCGGGAGATGATTTCGTCGACGCTGGCGGTGCAGAACTGTGTGACGGACCAGCGGGCGATTATGCACCACAAGGTGAAGCCGCATCCGGCGGTGTTCGTGCAGAATGCGGAGATGGAGTTCCCGCTGACGGCCGACAACGCGGAGGTGTGGGTGGAAAACAGCCACGTGGGCAGGAACTGGAAGCTGCACAGCCGGAACATCATCACGGGGGTGCCGCGCAACGACTGGGCGCTGAACGTGCCCGAAGGGGTGTGCATCGACGTGGTGCCGATGGGCGAACGGGAGTTTGCCGCACGTCCGTACGGTTTTAACGATAAATTCAAGGGAAGCCTGAAGGAGGCTTTGACTACATACCTGGACCGTCCGGTAACGGAATGGCTGGCGGAAAGAGGTCTGACAGCGGACGAAATCCGGGGCTGTGAGGACTTGCAGGGGGCAGCGATTTTCCCGGTGACGGACTCGATAGAAGAATTGGGCACGGTGCTGCAATGGATGACGGACGGCGGACAGGGTGAAGCCGGACGGGCTATCTGGATGAAGGCGCGCAAGGTGTCGGCCGACGAGATTTCGGCGTATGCCAACCTGCGAAGGCTGTTCGCCCAGCGGGAGGTGTTCCGCAAGGAGAACTGGAGCCTGCTGGCCAGGAACCAGGAACGGAGCGTGTTCTATCAGATAGACTTGCAGGAGGCGGCCGGGGCGTATGCCAAAGGGGGCATCGCCTTGCCGGAGGAACTGCCGGAGGGGTCTCCCCTGCTGAAGCGTATCAGCGACGCGATGTTCCGCGCGAAGGTGTGCGAACTGGAGGGCAAGCCGGAGGCGAAGGAACTGGAAGCACGGGCGTTCGGCCTGATGCGAGAGGGACTGACCGGCACGATGGATTACCGTCAGCAGCCGAAGCTGTCGGTGTATGCCGACCAGATTGTGTGGGGACGCAGCCCGGTGCGCATCGACATTGCAGGGGGATGGACGGATACCCCACCCTACAGCCTGATGGAGGGCGGAAATGTGGTGAACCTGGCCATTGAACTGAACGGACAGCCGCCGCTGCAGGTGTATGTGAAGCCGTCGAAGGAATACCGCATCACGCTGCGCTCGATTGACCTGGGGGCCATGGAAGTGGTTTCCACCTACGAGGAGTTGCAGGATTACCGCAAGGTGGGCTCGCCGTTCTCCATTCCGAAAGCGGCACTGGTGCTGGCGGGGTTCCATCCGGATTTCTCCACAGAACGGTTTGCTTCGCTGGAGGCACAACTGAAGGCGTTCGGCACGGGTATCGAAGTGACGTTGCTGTCGGCCATTCCGGCGGGTTCGGGTCTGGGTACCAGCTCCATTCTGGCAGCTACGGTGTTAGGGGCGCTGAATGATTTCTGCGGCCTGAACTGGGACAAACAGGGCATCGGCAGCCGTACGCTGGTGCTGGAACAGTTGCTCACCACAGGGGGCGGCTGGCAGGATCAGTACGGAGGTGTGCTGCACGGGGTGAAGCTGTTACAGACGCAGCCGGGATGGCACCAGGAGCCGAAGGTGCGCTGGCTGCCGGACTACCTGTTCACGAGCGACGAGTACCGCAAGTGTCACCTGCTGTATTACACGGGCATCACGCGCACGGCCAAGGGTATTCTGGCAGAGATTGTGAAGGGGATGTTCCTGAACTCGAACCGTCACCTGCACTTGCTGGAGCAGATGAAGGGACATGCCATGGACATGTACGACGCCATCCTGCGGAATGACTTTGAGGAAACGGGAAGACTCATACGGAAGACGTGGATGCAGAACCAGCGGCTGGATGAGGGTACGAACCCGCCGGCCGTGCAGGCGCTGACGGAACGGATTGACGACCTCTGCCTGGGATACAAGTTGCCGGGCGCCGGTGGGGGCGGCTACCTGTACATGGTGGCCAAAGATCCGGATGCGGCCGTGCGTATCCGCCGGATTCTGACGGAGCACCGGGCGAACGACCGGGCACGCTTCGTGGAGATGAGTTTATCGAACAAGGGATTGGAAATCAGCAGGAGCTGACGGAACTGGCTGCTGCCACAAGAAACTGAATATTGAATATATAACATTATTAAATAGAACTGACATCATGAAACAATTAAATATCGCCGTAGCCGGAACAGGGTACGTGGGTTTATCAATAGCGACTCTGCTGGCACAGCATCATCGGGTAACGGCTGTGGATGTAATTCCTGAAAAGGTGGAGAAAATCAACAAACGTATCAGCCCAATCCAGGATGAATACATCGAGAAGTATCTGACAGAGAAGGAACTCAACCTGATAGCTACGCTGGACGGAGCCTCGGCTTATAAAAACGCGGATTTTGTGGTCATCGCGGCTCCTACGAACTATGATCCGGTGAAGAATTACTTTGATACTTCGCACGTGGAGGAAGTTATCGACCTGGTGCTGGAAGTGAATCCGGATGCAGTGATGGTAATCAAGAGTACCATCCCGGTGGGATATTGCCGCAGCCTGTACGTGAAGTATGCCGAAAAGTTCCGCAGCGTTCCTGCTCTGGCAGGTAAAAAGTTCAACCTGCTGTTCTCGCCGGAGTTTCTGCGCGAGAGCAAGGCACTGTATGACAACCTCTACCCTAGCCGCATCATCGTGGGCTATCCGAAACTGATTAAGGGATTAGATGAAGAGAACAAGGCTATCAAAACCATTGCAGGTGTAAACTTGAAGGAGAAGGCGCAGGAGTTTGCAGCACTACTGCAGGAAGGGGCACTGAAGCCGGATGTGGACACGCTGTTTATGGGACTGAAGGAAGCGGAAGCGGTGAAGCTATTTGCCAATACTTATCTGGCACTGCGCGTAAGCTACTTCAATGAGCTGGATACGTATGCGGAAGTGAAGGGACTGGATACGCAGGCGATTATTCAGGGTATCTGTCTGGACCCGCGCATCGGTACGCACTATAACAATCCGTCATTTGGATACGGAGGATACTGTCTGCCGAAGGATACGAAGCAGTTGCTGGCCAACTATGCGGACGTACCGGAGAACCTGATTCATGCCATCGTGGAGAGCAACCGTACGCGCAAGGACTTCATCGCCGACCAGGTGCTGAAGAAGGCGGGATATTATGATTATTACAACCGGGGAGACTTCAGTCCGGAAGCTGAAAAGCAGTGTGTAATCGGGGTGTACCGCCTGACCATGAAATCGAACAGCGACAATTTCCGTCAGAGCTCGATTCAGGGGGTAATGAAGCGTATCAAGGCGAAAGGGGCCACGGTAATTATTTACGAACCGACACTGGAAGACGGTACGACGTTCTTCGGCTCAAGAGTGGTGAACGACCTGGAGGCATTCAAGAAGCAGGCGGATGCCATCATTGCCAACCGTTACGACACGTGTCTGGACGACGTGAAGGACAAGGTGTACACACGGGATATTTTCAGAAGGGATTAGTTACAGTTAATATTTAATAAAGTAAAAATTAAAAACGAGAGGGTGTCTACCGTTATTAATTTTTCATTTTTCATTATGAAAAGATATTGTCAGACACTGGAGCTCTATGACGATAAGGAGCTGATTGAGGCATACGTGGCGGAACATGCACACGTGTGGGAGGAAGTGAAAGCGGGTATCCGCGAAGTAGGTATCACGGACATGCAGATTTATATCGACGGGAACCGCCTGTTCATGATTATGGACACGACGGATGAATTTGACATGGAACGGGACTATGCACGCCTGGCTACCCTGCCCCGACAGGCGGAATGGGAAGCACACATGGCGAAGTTCCAGAAGGCTGCACCGGGGGCAACCTCGCAGGAGAAATGGAAATTGATGAAACGGATTTTTAAGTTGTAGCATGTAGTAAAATATAATCTATTTGTCATATTTTCAGGTCAAAAAGTACAATTAAAGGGGTAAACGCAAAATTTTCAGACTGAAAACGTGCGATTTACCTCTTTCTTTTCTACCTTTGTAGAAATTATTTTTACTGAATGTTTGCGAACATGAGTTTATTGAAATCATTGTTATTTATGGCCCTGGCAATTCCTGCTGCGGCTCAAGAAAAACCACAAGAATTCCACTATCGGGTAGAAGCTACTGCCACTGCATCGACGGGGACGTATGCCCCGCTCTGGCTGACGGCGAACCGGTTTGGAATGGAGAGTGAAAAGCCGAACAGCGGATACCTGAGGGCGGGAATAGAATGGAATAAGAAGTTGAACAGAGGATGGCGTATTGATGCCGGACTGGATCTGGCAGGAGGCGTGAAACAGACGTCGGACTTCTGGATTCAACAGGCGTATGCGGACTTCTCATGGAAAATGTTGACACTCAGCATAGGAAGTAAGGAAAGAATGGGATTCCCGCTGGAAAAGAACAGTGATCTGACCAGCGGATGGATGGCGGAAGGACCGAACATGCGGCCAATTCCGCAAATCAGAGGGGAAATCAAGAATTATCTGGCTATACCGTTCACACGGAACTGGCTGGCTTTCAAAGGGCATCTGGCTTACGGAATGTTTACAGACGGTAACTGGCAGGAGGATTTCACTACTGCCAACCAGCTATTCGTCAAGAAGGTGATGTATCACAGCAAGTCGCTGATGTTCCGCCTGGGAAACAAGGAGAAGCTGCCCCTGGAATTTGAATTCGGCCTGTATATGGCCACACAGTTCGGAGGCGACCAGTACAAGAAACTGGCCAACGGGGAATCGGAACAGACCATTGATATGCCCGATGGACTGAAAGCGTACTGGCATGCTTTGTTCCCTACTGCCGGCGGAGAGGATACTCCGGAAGGGGAACAGGTGAACGTGGAAGGAAACATGCTGGGAAGCTGGAACTTCGCACTGAATTATTACTTCGGCGACTGGAAGGTTAGGGCTACGCTGGATCATTATTTCGAAGATCACTCGCAGATGTTCTGGGAATACGGACGCTGGAAGGACGGACAACTGGGAATCGAGCTGTATCTGCCTAAAAACAAGTGGGTATCGGCCGTGTTATGGGAAGGTATCAGCACGAAGGATGCGTCGGGACCGATTCTGTATGACGGTTTCTGGGGCTCTTTCTCGGACTTGCAGATGAGCGGTGGGGATGATTATTATAACCACTATATCTATCAGGCATGGCAGCACTACGGGCAGGGTATCGGCAATCCGCTGCTGGCAGGACCGATTTATAACGAAGATGGAGAAATCCGCTTCAAGAGTAACCGAATGAAGGCGCAGCATGTGGGCCTGTCCGGAAATCCGACGGAGGAATGGAAATGGAGAATCATGGCTTCGTATGCCCGTCACTGGGGCTCGTATGCTCACCCGCTGGATAAGATGCGGAAGCAGTTCAGCAGCATGGCCGAGGTGACTTATATGCCGCAATGGACCAAAGGATGGAGCCTGACCGCCACACTGGGCGTGGACCGGGGAAATTACCTGGGAAACAGCACGGGAGGCATGATTACACTTAGAAAAACAGGAGGACTGGGAAGATGAGAAAATGGATATATATGCTCATTGCGGCTGCCGGACTGCTTGCTGGTGCAGCCGGATGCAAAAAGGCACCGATAAACAGTGACGTGGAAGGGCTCTGGGTGCTGGAACGATTCACCGTGGCGGAAACGGGGGAAACCGTGGAATGTGAAAGACTGTACTACAGCATTACCCGCATGGTGACGGAGGTGGCCGAGAAAGACGGCTCAAAAGGATATGGGGCTTACATAGGACGTACGGAATACCGCAACGGGGAAACACAGCTCGTGGTGAAAGACTTTAAAGTGAGACAGTCTACCGGTGACAACGGAAAGGATGCCCCGGTAGAGAAACTGAAACACTTCGGTATCGGGAATCAACAGGAAACCGTTTTCGATATCGAATACTGCAACGGAAAAAAAATGACCTTACAATCGGACTATGCCCGACTGGAACTGACAAAATTCTAAGTAAGAGAGAGAATTTTAGCTAAAAATTTGGAAGGAAAGAGGAAATATCATTAATTTACGAATTGTAGTCTTAAATTATTCAAATCGTATGAAAACAAAGTATGACACATACAACAGATGGGCCAGCCTCTTTGTCGTAACTTGCGAAACGCTGATCACAGGGGGACTGTTTTATGCATTGTTCTTGGCCACGGAGGATACGCCCTGGCACAAAATCCTTAAAGCTCCACACCTGCAGGTGATTCTGACCGTGATGCTCTGCTATTTTGTTTCGGCCATACAGATTGGTGTGGTACTTTACCGCCGAAAAGTATATGCTTACCAGATTATAGGACGAGTATTAAGAAGTACGATTTTCTTTGGGGTACTGTCGGGAGTAGTACTTGAACTGGGAGATTTTATGGATGCCTGGTCATACTTCTACCTCACATTCCTAGGGCTGCTCTTTGTATGTCTGGCTATTTTCCGTACCACCCCTGAGATGGGGACTAAAAAGATACCGTTCCAGAGGAGGAAATGTACGTTATGTAGTACTGGTGGGTAGTTCGGAAAACAACCGGGAACTGTATTATGAACTGACAACCCAGGGCTGGATGGGCTTCAAGGTGAAGGGATATTTCGACTTCCAGCCTAATCCGGAGTTTCCACAGGAATGTCCGTACCTGGGACAGCCTCAGGAGGTAGAAGAATATCTGGAAAAGAACGGAAATACGCATTATCTGTTCTGCTGTCTGCCTCCAAAGGAACATGTGATTATCCGTTTGCTGATTGATTACTGCGAGAACCATCTGGTGCATTTCTATAGTGTGCCGAATATTTATAACTACCTGCACAACCGCGTGTACTTCAACATGCTGGGTAATGTGCCTTTCCTGAGCCTGCGACCGGACCCGCTGAGCAAGACCGGAAACAAGACTCTGAAACGGACGTTCGACATCGTGTTCTCACTGCTGTTCTTGTGTACGTTCTTCCCTATCATTCTGATAATTGTGACCATTGTGACGAAAATAACCATGCCGGGCCATGTGTTCTTCAAGCAGAAACGAAACGGACTGAACGACAAGGAATTTTATTGTTACAAGTTCCGTAGCATGAAGGTGAACGCACAAGCCGACACGCTGCAGGCGACCAAGGATGACCCGCGCAAGACACGCTGGGGAAACATCATGCGTAAGACGAACATCGATGAACTGCCGCAGTTTATCAACGTGCTGCTGGGTGACATGAGTATCGTAGGACCACGCCCGCACATGCTGAAGCATACGGAGGAATATTCAAAGCTGATCAACAAGTACATGGTGCGGCATTTCGTGAAGCCGGGTATTACAGGCTGGAGCCAGGTGACGGGCTTCCGTGGGGAAACCAAGGAACTGAAGGACATGGAAGGCCGCGTGCGCGGAGATATCTGGTACATTGAACACTGGAGCTTCGGACTGGATTTGTTCATTATCTACAAGACCGTGGCCAATGCCCTGCACGGTGAAAAGAATGCATATTAAGTATAGTCACTACTAAAAAAAGAAGCTGTTTCACGCACGGAACCTTCCGGCAGTGTGAAACAGCTTCTTTTATTTTAGCTCTTTTCAGGAGGGTTATTCTACGTAAAGCACCAGTCCCTTGAGGTATTCGCCTTCCGGATGGTAGATATTGACCGGATGGTCGCCCGGCTGGGTGAGCTGGTGAAGGATGCGCACGCTGCGTCCGCTCTGTGCAGCGGCGGTAAACACGGCGTTACGGAAGTCCTGCTTGTTCACCACCTGCGAACAGGAGAAGGTAAAGAGGATGCCGCCCGGGCGTATCTTTTCGAAAGCCTTGGCATTGAGTTTGGTGTAACCGCGAAGGGCATTGCGCAGGGCATCGCGATGCTTGGCAAAGGCCGGCGGGTCGAGGATAATCAGGTCGTACTGGTCGCCCATGCGGTCGAGGAACTTGAAGGCATCTTCCGCAAAAGCCTGGTGACGGGTATCGCCGGGGAAGTTGAGAGATACGTTCTCGTTGGTCAGGTCGATGGCTTTGGCAGAGCTGTCTACCGAGTGAACGAGGTTGGCCCCTCCCCTCATGGCATAGAACGAGAAACCGCCGGTGTAGCAGAACATATTGAGCACGTTACGGCCCTTGGCATAGCGTTCCAGCAGGGCACGGTTCTCACGCTGGTCGACGAAGAAACCGGTCTTCTGTCCCTTGAGCCAGTCTACGTGGAACTTCAGTCCGTTCTCCATGGCCACGTTCTCCGGACTTCCGCCTTTGAGGAAGCCGTTTTCAGTAGCCAGCAGGTCGGCCTTGAAGGGCAGTGTGGTTTCTGATTTATAATAGATGTGCTGGATGACGTCGCCCATCACTTCTTCAAGGGCTTCGGCCACCGCCATACGGTCGAGGTGCATGCCGGCAGAGTGTGCCTGCATCACGGCGGTATGGTCGTACACGTCGATAATCAGTCCGGGCAGGTTATCGCCCTCGCCGTGTACCAGACGGTAAGTATTGTTCTGAGGATTGCCCAGCACGCCCAAGGCACAGCGGAGGTCTTTGGCCACCTGCAGGCGGCGTATCCAGAACGCATGGTCGATGGGTTCCTGACGGAAGGAAAGCACACGCACGGCGATGCTGCCAATCTGGAAATGTCCGCAGGCAATGAATTCTTTCTTGGAGGTGTAGACATCTACTACTTCACCTTCTTCCGGCTCTCCTTCCACACGGGCGATGGCGCCGGAAAAGACCCAGGGATGAAAACGCTTGAGCGATTCTTCCTTTCCGGGTTTGAGAAATACTTTCTTATAGCTCATTTGTATGGTTTAAGTGATTAATCTTCGAGAATGTGTTCAGGGGCTTCCGTGCGTATCACGCGGTACTTGCCCGAAAGGCGAAGTTCTTCCAGGTACTGGTAGATGCGTACGCAGGCCCAGGCATCGGTGGCGGCATAAAGCTGCTGTGCCTCGGTCAGGGTGTCGGCCTCCCAGTTGGACAGGCGCTGGCTCTTGGAAATCTTTTCCTGAAAAAGAAGGGCATAGATTTTCTGGAGGCTCTTTTCTTCGATGCCGAAAGAGGCTACGTAGTCCTGCAGTTCCACCCAGTTGCCCATGCGCGGGTCTTTCTTGTTGCGGCGGCGGAGCATGGCGAAATCGTCTTTCAGCGACAGGCCGATCTTGAGCACGTTGTTCTGAAGGAACTCTTCCAGGAAGTCCGGCAGCCCGAGGTGATTCAGACGGAACAGGAAGCAGGTGTCGTAAGTAGAGACCTGCAAGAGGGCCACCTTGTTGACGGCTCCCTTCCGGAATGAAGGACGTGTTTCGGTATCCACTCCCACCAGTACATGGGTATTGAGGTAATCAATGGCCTTGCGGGCTTCGGCCTCGGTGTAGATTACGAAGATGCGACCGGGGAAAGAAACCTTAGGTAACTCCGCAACGATTTTCTTATCTATTTTACTCTGTAGTTCTACCATTCAGTTTACGGGTTTAGGGTTATTCGTCGTCGCCCATGTCAAGGCCTTCGTAGAGTTCTTCTTCGGTGCAGTTGTCTTCGTAGAGTGCAGAATCTTCCTCCTCCTGGCTGCCGTGTGCCAGCTGGCGGTACTTCACATCGTGAAGGGCACGCATCACATTGACCAGGCGCTGACCCCAGAACTCGGCAAAGAGTTCACGGCAGATGGCCAGAGAATCGTTCATGGTGTGCTTCAGGCCCAACTGGAACACGCAGATAAAATCCTTAACAGGCTGGTAAATGTCGGCCAGGCTTTCGGAGATGTTCTGATGAATGGGAGTATCACTATAGGCCATGTCATCGAGGAACACTTCGAGGTAGTCATCGTATTCGCCCAACAGGGAGGCAATGGAACCGCGAAGCACTTCGTAATCGGTCTCGGTCACGAAGGTTTCCGGATCAGCTTCTTCCATCCGCTCGCAAGCAGGAAGCAGCGAAGCCTTCAGATATAAAAGGGGAAGGAGTTTCAGGGACTTGTCGACGAAATCCCGACAGCGCATATCGGAAACACGCTCCAGGAATCCACAGAGCTCGGCAGCCACTGTCACGAACTCGACCGCATTTTTATCGAATATTACTTGAGATTTTTTTTCTTCCATAATCATGCTAATTGAGACGCAAAGGTACAAAAAAAATTTCTCAGTTCTAGTTTTATTCGTACATTTGCACGTATGTTTAGCTAATTCGAATCATCATGCAAACCAAAAAAACAGATACAAGCAAAAGTGGAAAAGCGGCAACCATGGCCGGAAAAACATGGACTATTCTTAAAAGTGAAACTACGGGGTTCGTCATCGGACTGCTTTTTGTAATCTTTGGCGTGTACTTGCTGCTGGCTTTCAGCTCGTTCTTCTTTACGGGAGGAAATGATCAGAGTATTCTGTCGCATCCCAACCCGTCGGAACTGCTGGAAACGAGCAACCGCATACAGAACTATGCCGGAGCACGGGGAGCGCAGCTGGCACAATACCTGATTAACGACTGCTTCGGGTTTTCGGCTTACTGCATCATCATCTTCTTAGTGGTGGCCGGCATGAAGCTGATGAAGGCGTATGAATTCCGCATCCGTTACTGGTTCTTAGGCTGTGCCACGGTGATGGTGTGGCTCTCTATCACCCTGGGATTTGCATTCGGGGGACTGCTGGAAGATTCTTATATTTATCCGGGGGGACTGCATGGCTATAACGTGAGCCTGTGGATTCGCTCGCAAATCGGTGCACTGGGATTGATTCTGGTGCTGCTGGCTACGGCCATACTGTTCGGCGTGGCACTGACCCGACAGACCATGGGCGTGGTGAGAAAGGCACTTCATCCGCAAAAGGGCAATAACGCAGCCATGGCAGAGGAAGTAACTCCCCAGCCGGAACCGACATTCCGGAAGCCGGTAGTGGACGAAGCGGAAGCGACCGTTGCGGAGGACGAATCGGATAAGAAGGAAAAGAAAGAAAGTTTCTGGAAGAGCTGGACGCACCGGAAACCGAAACAGAAAGAGGAGGAAGAAACTCCGCAGGAAGAACCGGAGAAAGCGGCTGAACCTGTAAAGGAGGAACCGGAGAAGGTGATTGTGAAAGAGGAACCGGCACCGGAACGCATCATCGACCTGCCCCTTGATACCGAGGAAGAGGATGAGAAGAAGCACCCTTTTGAGGTGAAGCCGGCCCTGGTGGAGGAAGACTTCGACAAGGAAGAAGAGGAGCCGGCATTTGAGGTCAGCAACGATACCAAGGAAGAGGATCAGGCTTACCGTGGAGACGTGTCGCAACCGTATAACCCGCGTCTGGACCTGGAGTTTTACCGCTTCCCTACCCTCGACTTGCTGAATACGTATCAGAACGACGATCCGGACATCGACATGGAGGAACAGAATGCCAACAAGAACCGCATCATCAAGGTGCTGCGCAGTTTCGGCATTGAAATCAGTTCCATCAAGGCCAGTGTGGGTCCGACCATTACCTTATATGAAATTACGCCGGCAGAAGGGGTACGTATCTCGAAAATCCGTAACCTGGAAGACGACATCGCCCTGAGTCTTTCGGCACTGGGTATCCGTATCATCGCACCGATTCCGGGCAAGGGTACCATCGGTATCGAGGTGCCGAACGCAAACCCGCACATCGTGCCCATGAGTTCTATCCTGACCAGCAAGAAGTTCCAGGAAACCACGTTCGACTTGCCGGTGGCACTCGGAAAGACCATTACCAACGAGGTGTTCATGGTGGATCTGGCCAAGGCGCCCCACATGCTGGTGGCCGGTGCGACAGGTCAAGGTAAGTCTGTGGGACTGAATGCCATCGTGACCTCCCTGCTCTACAAGAAGCATCCCAGTGAACTGAAGTTCGTCATCATCGACCCGAAGAAGGTGGAATTTGCCATCTATGCGCCGATTGAGCGTCACTTCCTGGCCAAGTTGCCCGACGGAGAGGATGCCATCATCACCGACGTGACGAAGGTGGTACAGACACTGAACTCGCTGTGTGTGGAAATGGACAACCGTTACAAGCTCTTGCAGAACGCGGGATGCCGTAACATCAAGGAATATAACGCGAAGTTTATCAACCGCCAGCTGAATCCGGAGAACGGTCACCGCTTCCTGCCTTACATCGTCATCATCATTGATGAGTTCGGCGACCTGATTATGACGGCCGGCAAGGAGGTGGAACTGCCTATCTGCCGTATCGCCCAGCTGGCCCGTGCGGTGGGTATCCACGCTATCATCGCTACCCAGCGTCCGACCACGAACATCATTACGGGTACCATCAAGGCCAACTTCCCGGCACGTGTGGCTTTCCGTGTGGCTTCCATGATGGACTCACGCACCATTCTGGACCGTCCGGGTGCCCAGCAGCTCATTGGTAAGGGTGACATGCTGTACCTGCAAGGAAACGACCCCGTGCGCGTGCAGTGTGCGTTTGTCGATACGCCGGAAGTGGAACGCATCGCGGAATTCATCGGCAAGCAGCAGGGTTATCCTACGGCCTTCATGCTGCCGGAATACGTGGATGAGAATGCAGAACCCAGCAGTGCAGCCGACGTGGACATGAACCGTCTGGACCCGCTCTTTGAAGAAGCGGCTCGTCTGGTCATCTACCACCAGCAGGGTTCCACTTCGCTGATTCAGCGTAAATTCTCCATCGGCTACAACCGTGCAGGACGCATCATGGACCAGTTGGAAAAGGCGGGTATCGTAGGTCCGGCCAACGGTAGCAAGGCGCGCGACGTGCTTTGTCTGGATGAAAACGATTTACAAATGAGAATGAGCAGCCTGAAGGATTAACCGGGCTGCTCTCTAACCCCTAAAAACGATTGTGACAGGTATGAAAAAGATTTTTCTTCTCGTCCTGCTGATGGGAGTCGCCTTGTGTCAGGCTGTGGCCCAACAGGATGCAAAAGCTGAAAGCATATTAAGCAAGATGGCGGACAGCTACCGGAAAGCCGGTGGCATCAGTCTGACTTTTGGAGGTACACAACAAGGAAAGCTGTTGCTGAAAGGCAACAAGTTCTGTCTGGAGAGCGGAGGCATCAAGACCTGGTTCGACGGAAAGACACAGTGGAGCTACGTGGAGCAGAATGAAGAGGTGAACGTGTCATCCCCCACCCCGGAGGAAATACAGAGCGTCAACCCGTATGCATTGCTGACGGCCTACAAAAAGGGCTTCAACTACCGCTACGTGGGCGAAAAGACCCGTCAGGGAAAGCGGGGACATGAAGTTATCCTGACCCCGAAAACCTCGCAGGACATTAAAAGCATCACACTGAACGTGAAGGAAAACAGCTCGCCCGTGTACATTGCCATCCAGTTGCAGAACGGAGAGAAACAAGAGTTTCAGATTTCATCATACCGCACGGGAGTGAATCTGCCCGACGCGGTGTTCCGTTTCGACAAAAGCAAGTATCCCGAAGCAGAAATCATTGATTTACGATGACATCATCCGATGTATCGAGAATAAAACTTTGAGCTAAGTAAGAGGGGGTTTCGGCATAGATATACATGACGCTGCCCCCTTTTATCGCATCTATAATGGGGCGCGACACGGAAGTAGGCAGTGCCGGACATCCGAAACTCCGTCCCAACCGTCCGCCACGACTGGCCACGGAGGGGTCTGCATAGGCGGCCCCGTGCACCACAATGGCACGTTCGCGGGCCCGGTCGTTAATCCCTTTCTCCAGCCCGTCGAGAATGAGCGAATAGCCGTTTCGTCCCTGATAGGTGGAAGCCGTCAGGTAAAAACCCAGTGAGCTCTTGTAGGAGCCGTATTCGTTGGAAAAAGAGGTAGCATAGTTTCCACCGCTGTTCTTTCCGTGCGACACTACCGAGGAATACAGCATCCGGCGGTGCTTCATGTCGAACACGTACAGGCGCTTTTCCGTGGAAGGCTTGGAAAAGTCAATCAGGGTCAGTACATCGCGTTTGCGGTTCTTGATGCGGTTATATCCCGTCACCGCCTGCTTGAAGGCCCGCCAGTTGACCACCCCCTCCAGCTGCATGGAATGGTAGAGCGACACGACCTCATCGGCCGCCTTGACCGCTGCTGCGGGGGATTCAGCAGGAACAGACTCTCCTTCCGCCGTGAAATACGCACAGGGGAAAGACAGGAACATGGCAGAAAGAAAAAATTTGATGATATGATTTTGCATGACTTTTTACGACCTGAAAAATATTCGGCCGCAAAGTTACGGATTTTCCGCCCTTCTTCTTCCGTAAAGAGAGTTAATTTTATAGAAATCACTCGATTACAATCACCAGTGACCGTTCTGTCGGTGCCCAGTCGTACACAAACTTGGCATGCGAGGTGGCATTGCGCACACACATGTGCGAACGGGGCGTGGTGCCCAACGACCAGCTGTATTCAATCATCGCCGTGCGAGGCACGTTGACCGGCACCCCGTGAATATAGGCTCCGTTGGTGAAGCGGCTGGCATACGGTGCATAGCCTCCGGTGGCTGCAGAGCCGTCTTTCAGGAACACCATGCGCGACTTTTTCTGCTGCACCACAAACATGCCGAGCGGGGTTTCCTGCGCGTACGGCGGACGGTGCATGCCCGTAGTGGCCGGATTCATGCTGCGGATGGCCCAGGTACCTTCTTCCAGACGTTCCAGCGTGGCAATGTTCTGGTCACCCCGGTCCACCACTACCACATGGTTAAACTGCGTGCTGTCGGACAAAAGTTTGACATAGCGGCGCGGCACCCACCATTCTCCCTCAATGGAGACCGGTGACACACGATAGAAGCTGCCCGTCTCGCCCAGGAAAGACACCAGCGCCCCGTCGCGTCCGTAGCGTTCGGGCACCAGCGTATCCGAAGGAAGATACAGCGGCACCGACTGATAGCGTTCCACTCCCAGCGTATCGGCAATGCGCCGGTACACATTCTGCGTGTATTTCCGCACCAGCGGAGCTTCACGGTTCACATTCTTGTAATTCTGGAATATCGCCCAGCGGTTGGCATCGTACTGAAGATTCTCGATAAAGGCCAGGCATTTGCGTATGGCATCCCATTTGAATGAACGGACGGTATCCTTATACGGATACTCATCCTTCAAGGTATATTTGTCAAAAAGAAGTCCCTTCGCCAAGATGATGTCGGCAGCGGTCAGCGGTTTACGCTCAAACGGCAGAATATCTTCCACCTCCATGCTGTCGGGAGATGCCGTCTCCGACACGATGGGTTGCGACATCGGTTGTTCCACCTCACGGCCTGCTTCCTCCCGGCAACCGCAAAGGAGACACAAGAAGCATATTAAGCCTGTCAGTCGTTTCATAATGAAGAGTTATAAGGTTGGAACAAAGATAATAATTTTTGCTAAAAAACCGCAGGAAAATGCAAAAAATCAGCGACTTTCTGCAAAGAAAGCACGACTTCCGGCACTTCCTCCAATTACTCGTCCAGGATACGGGCCGTCTCCACTTTTTCCAGTCGCGCACGCAACTTTCCCATCATCGACTTGCGGATGCGCAGACGCATCAGGCAGTCCATGTCGTACGACTGTTCCAGTATCTCGGGCGACTCTTCCTTGACGATGCGCATGATGTCGTTCATGAAAGGATATTCGAACGCCACGGCCACGTCTTCGTCCACCGTCTTCTCGATGACCGGGGCTTCATCCAATGCCAGCGAAGCCGCCATGCGGTAGGCCACAATCAGACCGCTCGTCCCCAGCTTGATGCCGCCGAAATAACGCACCACGATGACCAGCACATCGGTCAGTTCGCGTGAGTTAATCTGTCCGAGGATGGGCTTTCCGGCCGTGCCCGAAGGCTCTCCGTTGTCGTTGGCCCGGAAATCCTTCCGTTCCGCACCCAGCATATAGGCATAACACACGTGGCGGGCATCGTAATATTTCTTCTGGTACTCTTCCAGAAGGGACTTCACTTCGGAGAGCGTACGCACCGGCAGCGCAATGGCAATGAACTTGCTGCGCTTCTCGGTATAGATGGCTTCCGCGCTTTCCTGAATGGTCTTATAGGTATCTTCTTGCATCGTTTTTTATTCTTTCAGGTGGCAAATTTAATGATTTTTCTCGCATTTTTAAAACCGGAAAGCGTATCTTTGCTCCTGCATTAATCCCTTAAGAAACTAATGGCATGAAAAAATTACAAAAACTAACCTACTGTATGGGACTGGTTGCCGTGGCTGCACCTCATGCACAAGCTGCAACCCCCGATTCTGAAAAACCCAATATTTTGTTCATTCTCTGCGACGACATGGGATACGGCGACCTGGGATGCTACGGTCAGCCTTTCATCCAGACACCTTGCATCGACCAGATGGCACAGGAGGGCATGCGATTTACGCAGGCATACGCCGGAAGCCCCGTCAGTGCCCCGTCGCGTGCCACCATCATGACCGGACAGCACAGCGGACACGGACACGTGAGAGGCAACAAGGAATACTGGCTGGGCGAGGTGTGGTACGGACAGAACAAGGAATATGCTGTGACCGGACAGGAGCCGTATGACCCGCAGCACATCATCCTGCCGGAAATCATGAAGAAAAACGGCTATACCACCGGCATGTTCGGCAAATGGGCGGGCGGCTACGAGGGTTCGACCTCTACTCCCGACAAGCGGGGCGTGGACGAATACTTCGGCTACATGTGCCAGTTTCAGGCGCACCTCTACTACCCGAACTTCCTGAACTCCTACAGCCGTGCCGCAGGTGATACGGCCGTCAGCCGTGTGATTCTGGAAGACAACATCCGCTACCCGATGAGCGGCGAAGACTATTTCAAGCGTACGCAGTATTCGGCCGACCTGATTCACCAGAAGGCACTGGAATGGCTCGACAAGCAGGACGGCAAACAGCCTTTCTACGGCTTTCTGACGTACACCCTGCCGCATGCCGAACTGGTACAGCCCAACGACTCCATCCTGAAGAAATATAAGAAACAGTTCTTTGAAGACAAGACCTGGGGCGGACAAGCCGGTTCCCGCTACAACGAGAGCGTGCACACACATGCCCAGTTTGCCGGTATGATCAGCCGACTGGATGCCTACGTGGGCGAAATCCTGGCCAAGCTGAAAGAAAAAGGGCTCGACGAGAATACCATCGTCATTTTCAGCAGTGACAACGGTCCTCACGAAGAAGGCGGTGCCGACCCGACATTCTTCGGACGCGACGGCAAGTTGCGCGGCCTGAAACGCCAGTGCTACGAAGGAGGTATCCGCATCCCGTTCATCGTACGCTGGCCGGGAAAGGTGAAAGCCGGTGAGGTGAACGACCATCAGCTGGCCTTCTACGACATCATGCCGACCTTCTGCGAACTGGTGGGCGACAAGCGTTTCCCCAAGAAATACCTGAACAAGAAACTGGAAGGTGACTGCTTCGACGGCATCTCTTTCGCTCCTACCCTGTTGGGAAATGACAAAGCTCAGAAGGCACACGACTTCCTCTACTGGGAGTTCCACGAAACCGACCAGATTGGTCTCCGCATGGGCGACTGGAAGATGGTGGTAAAGAAGGGTGTTCCTCACCTCTACAACCTGGCAGAAGACATCCATGAGGACCACGACGTGGCTGCCCAGCATCCGGATCTCGTGAACCAGATGAAGCAGGTAATTCTGCGCGAACACCGCCCGAACGACCTCTTCCCCGTGACCTTGCCGAAATAAGATATTCTACCGGAAAACGCACTTATGTTTCGAACCAAACGCACTTGCGTTCCAACTCAAACGCCGAAGAGTTTTAGACAAAACGCACTTACGTTTTACATTAAACGCAAGTGCGTTTTCTTTTTCAGATAGTTTTCCCTGAGGTGTACTGAAAATAGTTGTCAGTTTGAAAATTTATTCCTGACTAAGTTGACAGGTTAAACATTATATTCCTAAAAAGGTTGTCAGTTCTGCAAAACTA
>OCAM01000509.1_pt1 | contig 35194 bp, 36 predicted proteins | sample 1538281 | NCBI WGS metagenome assembly OCAM01 (sample SAMEA2580273, study PRJEB22360) | human gut metagenome | biome: human gut; feature: human-associated habitat; material: faeces | place: Denmark | collected 2008/2010 | reverse complement strand
CCGCCAGCCGTATCTGTTCTTGGCTTAATCGTACTTCTGTTCCAGGCGCTTCTTCTGGCGCACGGCGGTCTGACTACGATTGGAGCAAATACGTTTTCTATGGCGATCGCAGGACCGTTTGTGTCATATGGAATTTATAAACTGCTTGGCAAAACAAAGGTAAATAAAAAAGTAAATATTTTTCTTGCAGCAGCGCTTGGAGACTTATTTACATACTGCGTGACAGCAGGACAGATGGCGCTTGCACATAACGCAGACACCACATTTGGGGCAGCATTTGGAAAATTCCTTGTTGTGTTTGCGCCGACACAGGTTCCACTGGCTGTTATTGAGGGAATTATTACAGTCCTCATTATCATGGGACTTGAGACATATGCAAAACCGGAACTGAAATTAATCGGTTATTTTAAGGAGGGAAAGTAAGATGAAGAAGAAAGTACTGCTTGGCATTCTTGTGATTTTTCTGATTGCCTTTATTCCTCTGTTTGTCTTAAAAGACGCGGAGTTTGGAGGTTCTGACGACGCGGGAAGCACGGTAGTGGAAGAAGTGGATTCCTCCTACCAGCCGTGGGCAACGCCTGTTTTGGAAAAAATGATAGGCGGAGGGCTTCCGGGAGAAGTGGAAAGTCTTATTTTCTGTCTGCAGACAGGAATCGGCGTTGGAATTATCGCATTTATTATGGGGCGCTTTGTGGAGCGCAGAAAATGGCTGAAAGAGGAATAACCGATGATTACCATTGATAAACTTTGTTACAATTCAAAGCTTCGGTATGAAAATGCAGGAGAGAAATTTGCGTTTTCTGTCATTACTCTTTGTATTTGCGTGATGAGCCGCTCTGCGGAGGTGGCAGCCATTGTACTGGCAGCAACAGGGATTCTTACCGTCTGGAAGGGAGGAGTCCCTGTTTTGCGCTATTTAAAGTTTCTCACAGTTCCTCTTGCTTTTTTATTTTTAAGCACTGCGGCAGTTATGTTTAATATAAAGAAAACGCCGATGGATTTTCTTGCGATTCCTGTGGGAGACTGGTATATTACGGCAAGCCGTTACTCGTTTTTTTATGCCCTGCAGTTGATTTTAACGGCTCTCGCGGCAGTTTCCTGCCTGTACTTTCTGGCGTTTTCCACACCAATGCCGGATATTCTGGAAGTTCTGCGAAAGCTCCGCTGTCCGGGGCTTCTCATAGAACTGATGCTTTTAATCTACCGGTTTATCTTTGTGCTTATGGAAACGGCGTCCGCTATTTCTGTTTCCCAGAAATGCAGGCTTGGAAATAAGGATTACCGCACGTCTGTAAAATCCTTCGGTCTTCTTGGCTCTGTTCTTATGATACGGGCAGTAAAGCGGGCAAACCGCCTGTATGACGCAATGGAAGCAAGATGTTATGACGGAACGATACGTGTGCTGACAGAAAACAGAAAACCGAAGAAAAAAATTATTGCAGCGATGATCGTTTTTGATACGGCGCTTCTTATTTTTGCTGTATGGAGGAGATTTTTTTAATGAGCGCAGACATTATTTTAAAAGCAGAGGATTTATATTTTTCATATGACGATGACAATTCCCATTCTCTGAAGGGTCTTTCACTGGAAATAAAAAAAGGACAGAAGGTGGCGATAATGGGAGCAAACGGCAGCGGAAAATCTACATTTTTTCTGTGCTGCACCGGAATCCATAAGCCCCAGAAAGGAAAGCTTTATCTCGACGGAAAAGAGGTAAAGTATAATAAAAAAGGTCTTCTTGATCTTCGAAGCAAGGTGGGAATCGTATTTCAGGACCCGGACAATCAGCTTTTTTCTGCCAGCGTATATCAGGAAATTTCTTTTGGGATTTTAAACCTTGGAGTTTCTGAGGAGCAGGCAAAAAAAGAGGTGGAGGAAGTGATTAATTATCTGGAGATCACCCCCTTTCGCAGTAAGCCTACCCATGCGTTAAGCGGCGGTCAGAAAAAGCAGGTTTCCATTGCGGATATTCTTGTGATGCACCCGGAGATCATTATTCTTGATGAGCCGGCAGCAGCGCTTGATCCGAGACATACGACAATGGTAAATCACATTGTAGAGCAGATGACAGAGAATGGAATTACAGTTCTTATGGCAACCCATGATGTGAATTATGCTTATGAATGGGCAGATGAAGTTATTCTTTTTCATGAGGGAAAGGTTCTCATGAACGGAAGTCCTGAGCAGGTTTTCGGAAACAGAGCGGTTCTTCGCCAGACAAATCTTGAGCCGCCTGCAGTGCTGGAGCTTTTTGAGAGTCTTTGTAAAAAAGGGATTTTAAAATCCTCCCTTCCGTTCCCCAAAAATCTTAAGACTCTGGAAGGGTATATAGAAGAAGTAAATTTAAACACATATTACGGAGGTAAGAAACAGATGTCAGATACCACAAAGAAGGCAGTCCTGGCAGTGAGCTTTGGAACAAGCCATAACGATACGAGAGAGGTTACCATTGACGCTATCGAAAAAGATATGCAGGCTGCCTTTCCAGAGTATCCTCTTTACAGAGCGTGGACAAGCAAAATGATCATCAATAAAGTAAACAAGAGAGATAACGTACATATTGATACCGTAAAAGAGGCGATGGAGAGAATGCGGGCAGACGGCATCACAGACGTTCTCGTACAGCCAACTCATGTGATCAATGGAATCGAAAACGATATTATGAAGGAGGAGGCTCTTTCCTACAGAGAAGATTTTCATTCCATTTCTTTTGGAGATCCCCTTCTTACAAGCGAGCAGGATAACCGGGAGGTGATAGAGGCTGTGGCAGTGGAGTTTTCCCATCTGAAAGAGGACGAAGTTCTTGTTCTTATGGGACATGGAACAACGCATTATGCAAACTCTGTTTATGCAGCGCTTGACTATACATTTAAGGACAAAGGTCATAAGAATATTTTTCTTGGAACAGTGGAGGCGTATCCTTCTATGGAAAGTATCATGAAGCTTGTAAAAGAATACGATCCGTCAAAGGTCGTTCTTGCTCCGTTTATGATCGTGGCAGGAGACCACGCAAAAAACGATATGGCAGGAGACGATCCGGAATCCTGGTACAGCCAGTTTAAAAACGAAGGCTATAAGGTGGAAGCTGTGATCAAAGGTCTTGGAGAATATCCGGGAATCCGAAAGATTCTTGTAAATCATCTGAAGGCGTTGGAGAATTAAGAATATAAGAAGAAGCGGGGCTTTAAGCGTATTTCTCACTTAAAGTCCCGCTGTTTTTATGAAAAGATTTATGATAAAATGTCTCAGCTCTTTCTGAAAGCCGCTCTCTTACGTTCTCTCGGGTCGAGGATCCTCTTACGGATACGAAGGCTTGAAGGCGTTACTTCAAGAAGCTCGTCCTGGTCGATAAATTCGATTGCCTGTTCAAGACTTAATACCTTTGGAGGCGTCAGCTTTAAGGCGTCGTCAGCAGAGGAAGAACGGGTATTTGTAAGATGTTTTGTTTTACATACATTAAGTTCAATATCTTCCGTTTTTCCGTTCTGACCGACTACCATACCGCTGTAAACTTTCTCGCCCGGTCCTACGAAAAGTGTTCCGCGCTCCTGTGCAGAGAAAAGTCCGTAAGTAACAGCCTCGCCTGCCTCGAAAGCAATGAGAGAGCCCTGTTTGCGGTACTGAAAGTCTCCTTTGTAAGGAGCATATCCGTCAAAAATCGTATTTAAAATACCGGTTCCCTTTGTGGAGGTTAAAAATTCCCCGCGGAATCCGATGAGCCCCCTGGAAGGAATATGGAATTCAAGGCGTACAGAACCGTCGCTTGCTGTGCTCATGCCCTGAAGCTCGCCTTTTCGCTCGCTTAATTTCTGGATCACTGTTCCGGAAAATTCCTCCGGCACGTCCACGTATGCAATTTCCATTGGCTCAAGTTTTTTGCCGCGCTCGTCTGTATGATAGAGAACCTCCGGTTTACTTACTGCGAACTCATATCCCTCACGGCGCATATTTTCGATCAAAACAGAAAGATGAAGTTCTCCTCGTCCGGAAACCTTGAAACATTCTGTTGTCTCCGTATCTTCCACACGAAGGCTTACGTCTGTGTTTAATTCTCTGTAAAGACGGTCGCGCAGATGACGGGAGGTAATATATTTTCCTTCCTGTCCTGCAAGCGGGCTGTCGTTTACGAGGAAGTTCATGGAGATTGTCGGCTCGGAAATCTTCTGGAATGGAATGGATTCCGGTTTGTCGCCGCCGCAGAGGGTATCTCCGATATGGATTTCCGAAATACCGGAAACAGCCACGATGGATCCGATGGACGCTTCCTGTACCTCTACTTTATTTAAACCGTCAAATTCATATAATTTACTGATTTTTACTTTCTGACGTTTGTCTGGGTCGTGGTGGTTTAAAAGAGTAAGCTCCTGGTTGACTGCGATTTTTCCGTTTTCCACTTTTCCAACGCCGATACGACCTACATACTCGTTGTAGTCGATGGTGCTGATAAGAACCTGTGTATCTGCATCCGGATCCCCTTCAGGTGCGGGAATGTATTTTAAGATCGTCTCAAAAAGAGGAGCCATGTTTTCCGGTGTATCTGCAAGGTCTAAAACTGCGTGGCCGGCTTTTGCGGAAGCATATAAAAACGGACAGTCAAGCTGCTCGTCAGAAGCTTCCAGGTCCATAAGAAGCTCAAGTATCTCGTCAATTACCTCTTCCGGACGCGCTTCCGGGCGGTCGATTTTGTTGATGCACACGATTACGTGAAGATCAAGCTCAAGGGCTTTTTTCAGAACGAATTTTGTCTGAGGCATGGCCCCCTCGAACGCGTCTACAAGAAGGATCACACCGTCTACCATTTTAAGGACACGTTCTACCTCGCCGCCGAAGTCTGCGTGACCTGGTGTGTCGATGATGTTGATTTTTGTTCCTTTGTAGTGAACGGCAGTATTTTTTGAGAGAATGGTGATTCCTCTTTCACGTTCAATGTCGTTGGAGTCCATGACGCGTTCCTGGACTTCCTGATTTTCACGGAATACGCCGCTCTGTTTTAAAAGCTGGTCTACCAGGGTTGTTTTGCCGTGGTCAACATGGGCGATAATGGCTACGTTACGTACATCTTCCCGTCTGGTTTTCATAAAATGTATTTCCTTTCTTTAAATAAGTATCTTTATTTTAAGTCAAGCATTGCTGCACAAAAATCCAATTTATAAGTTTACCACATTTTTCGAGGATTACAAGGTGCTGAAAAAATTTTTTTATTTTTAGTTCTAAATCTGTAATCTACTACATAAGCTTATATAGATAAAATACCCGAAGAGGAAGGAGAACACATTATGGCAGATAAAATTATTGAAAACAATCAGGTATCGGTTATGGGGAAAATCGCTACCGGCTTTACATTCAGTCATCAGGTTTTTGGGGAGGGATTCTATACAATGGATCTTCTCGTAAAAAGACTGAGTGATTCTGAGGACAGGATTCCGGTTATGGTATCGGAACGCCTTGTGGACGTAACACAGGATTACGTGGGGGAATATATAGAGATCCACGGACAGTTCCGATCTTATAACCGCCACGAGGAAAAACATAACAGACTTGTGCTTTCTGTATTTGCAAGAGAGCTGAAATTCGTGGAGGAAGAGGACGAATCCATTCCTGTCAATCAGATTTTCCTGGACGGATATATCTGTAAGCCGCCGGTATACAGAAAAACTCCGCTTGGAAGAGAAATCGCAGACCTTCTTATGGCAGTGAACAGACCTTACGGAAAATCAGATTACATACCCTGTATCTGCTGGGGAAGGAACGCGCGGTACGCTTCCGCTTTTGAAGTGGGCGGACATGTACTCATCTGGGGAAGGATCCAGAGCAGGGAATATATGAAGCGCATCAGTGAAAATGAGACGGAAAAAAGAATTGCCTACGAGGTATCTGTAAGTAAGCTGGAATACATTGAGTAAGTAAGCAAAGACTTGCAATTCTTTTAAATCTGCGGTAATATAAGCGTATTCAAAAGCAACTTCATAAACGATAAGAGGAATTGTGATGGAAAGAAAATTAACAGAGGTTTACTGCGGAGACGGCGTAGGAAAGACCACTCTGGCAATCGGGCAGAGCCTTCGCGCCTGCGGACAGGGAAAAAGTGTGATCATTATTCAGTTTTTAAAGGGAAAGGAGCGAAGAGAGCTTGATTTTCTGGAAGAGCTGGATAACATGGATATTAAAATCTTCCGGTTTGAAAGAATGGATCGCTGCTATGAGGAATTAAGTGCCGAGGAGAAAGAGGAAGAGAGACTGAATATTCTCAACGGACTGAATTTTGCCCGTAAGGTAGTTGCAACTCAGGAATGCGATTTCCTGCTTCTGGATGAGATTCTGCGGCTTTTGGATAACGGAATTGCAACAGAAGAGACAATCGGGGAGATTCTGAAGCTTAAGGACGAAAGTATGCACATTGTCATGACAGGCCAGGGACTTCCGGAGGGACTTCGAAAATATGTGGACAGAGTGACCACTCTCAGTACAGAAAATATAAGAAAAGATGAATGCAGTACAGAAGAATAATACATGCACAGAAGCGTAAAGGAGGAAGGAAAATGGCAATTTTCAAAGGAGCAGGCGTTGCGATTGTAACTCCCATGCACGAAAACGGAGGAGTAAACTACGACAAACTGGGAGAGATGATCGAGTTCCAGATAGCCAACAGCACAGATGCGATCATTATCTGCGGGACAACCGGCGAATCTTCTACCATGACACATGGGGAACATCTTCAGACAATTAAGTACGCGATAGATAAGGTCGCAAAAAGAGTTCCTGTTATTGCAGGGACAGGTTCCAACTGCACAGAAACAGCAATTATGATGTCACAGGAGGCAGCTTCTTATGGAGCAGATGGTCTTCTCGTTGTAACTCCTTACTATAATAAGGCAACACAGAAGGGTCTGATCGCTCATTATACAGCCATTGCAGAGGCAGTGCCTGAGACACCGATCATCATGTACAATGTTCCAAGCCGTACAGGCTGTAATATCCAGCCTGCAACAGCGGCATATCTTGCAAAAAATGTAAAAAATATTGTGGGAATCAAGGAAGCGACAGGCGATTTGTCACAGGTTGCAAAGATGATGAATCTTGCAGAAGGAAGTCTTGAGCTTTATTCCGGAAACGATGACCAGGTACTTCCGATACTTTCTCTTGGAGGTCTTGGAGTAATTTCTGTTCTTTCCAATATTGCGCCGAAGGAAACACATGATATGGTGGCAAAATTTCATGAAGGCGACGTAAAAGGAGCGGCAGAAATCCAGTTAAAAGCCATTCCGCTGGTTAATGCTCTTTTCAGCGAGGTAAATCCGATTCCTGTAAAAGCAGCCCTTAATCTGATGGGAATGAACGCAGGTCCTCTTCGTATGCCTCTCACAGAAATGGAAGAGGAAAACAAAGAGAAGCTGAAAAAAGCAATGCAGGATTTTGGCATTAAGCTGGCGTAACTGACAGGAGGAGAAACAGCTATGGTAAGAATTATTATGCACGGCTGCAACGGACATATGGGACAGGTGATTTCCGGTCTGGTGGAAAAAGACCCGGAAGTGGAAATCGTTGCGGGAATTGATATCGCAGACCAGGGGAAAAACAGCTATCCTGTTTTTACAGATATGGAAGCATGTAAGATTGAGGCAGATGTCATCATTGACTTTTCTTCTGCAAAAGCAGTGGATAAGCTTCTTGATTACAGCGCAGAGAGAGGAATCCCTGCAGTCGTATGTACAACCGGATTAAGTGAGGAGCAGCTTGCCCATCTGGAAGAGACAGCAAAGAAAGTGGCGATTTTAAAATCTGCAAATATGTCTCTCGGGATCAACACCCTCTTAAAGCTGATACAGGAGGCGGCAAAGGTTCTTGCAAAGGCAGGATTTGATATGGAGATCGTAGAGAAACATCACAATCTGAAAGTGGACGCTCCAAGCGGAACAGCCCTTGCTCTTGCAGACAGCTTAAATGAGGCAATGAATGAGGAATACCATTACGTGTATGACAGAAGTCAGAGAAGAGAGCAGCGTGACAGCAAAGAAATCGGAATTTCTGCTGTGCGCGGCGGAACCATCGTGGGTGAGCACGAGGTAATCTTTGCAGGTCCGGACGAGGTGATCGAATTTAAGCATACAGCTTACTCCAAGGCGGTTTTCGGAAAAGGAGCAGTGGAGGCTGCGAAATTCCTGGCAGGAAAACCGGCTGGCAAATATGACATGAGCGATGTGATCAATAAATAAAGAGAAAAGATAAGCGGTATTTGGCTTTTGGCTGAATGCCGTTTATTTTTTTCACAATTAGCTGTTAATATTATTCTAAAACGCTGAATAAAAATTTTTCCGGCAGGCATAATAACAGTATAAGTAAAAGCCTAAGGAAAAGGAGAACAGAATCATGAAAAAATGGAATAAAATTCTTATGAGTGCAGCACTTGTACTGACATTAGCAATGTTTGCAGGTTGTGGGAGAAACGACAATGCGGCAGATGAGACGCGCAGAGAAGAGAGTAAGGCAAAAGAGAAAGATACGGTAAAAGAAAATGGTGACACACGTACAGAAAAAGATACTGTAACAGAAGACAGGACAACAGAAGACAAAACAGACGGAAATACAGCAGACGGCGTTGTTCCGGACGCAGGCATGGAAAATGACGGAACACCGGACGGAGCAGTGGACAATAATATGACAGACAACGCGGGACCGGATATGACGGCAGCGCCGGAAAACACAACAGACAGCAATGGAAATGCCGACAATGGAAGCTCCAATAATGGAAATGACCAGAATGGAAACGGAGACGGGACGGTATCAGGAGAACTCGGAAACAGTGTGAAAGACCTGGGTGAAGGCGTAGGCGATGCGGTAGAAGACGTAGGAGACGCTGCAAGAAATGCAGTAGACGGAAGATAAGAAAAGAATCCCGGAAGTTACAGAAAAAAATAAGAAATTTATGTTAATTTTTCATAAAATGGTGTTAAAATTCCGCACGATGTGTTATAATAATTCCATCAAACAGCAAAGGGGATGGAAGCATGAAATTTATTATCAGCGGAAAAAATATTGCAGTGACCGAAGGGCTTCGAACAGCAGTTGAGGACAAGCTTGGGAAACTGGAACGGTATTTCACTCCTGACACCGAAGTTGTCGTAACTTTAAGTGTGGAAAAAGAAAGACAGAAGATTGAAGTGACGATTCCTGTAAAAGGAAATATTATCCGGTCCGAGCAGGTAAGCAGTGATATGTATGTATCAATCGACCTTGTAGAAGAGGTGATTGAACGCCAGCTTCGGAAATACAAGAACAAGATTGTAGACAAAAAACAGTCTGCGGGAAGTTTCCAGCAGGCATATCTTGATAAGGAATATGAGGAAGACGAAGAGGTAAAAATCATTCGTACAAAGAAATTTGATATTAAACCAATGTATCCGGAAGATGCCTGTGTACAGATGGAGCTCCTGGGTCACAACTTCTTTGTATTCTGCAATGCAGAGACAGAGCAGGTAAATGTGGTTTATAAGAGAAAAGGCAATACCTACGGTCTGATTGAACCGGAATTTTAAAAAGGTGAGCAAAGCCCTCCTGTTCAGTGCGGGAGGGCTATTTTTTTCAGCAGAAAGAAAGGAAAGAAAAATGAAAGATTACATACTGGAAGCATGTGTGGATTCTGTGGAATCTGCCCTGGCAGCAGAAAGAGGAGGAGCAACACGTCTGGAACTGTGCGGAAATCTGATCATTGGAGGAACGACGCCGGAACCGGGACTGTATGAGGAAATCAGGAAACATTCCGATATTCGGATCCATGCCCTGATCCGTCCGAGATTTGGTGATTTCTGTTATACAGATTCCGAATTTGCCATCATCAGGAATGCAGTAAAAACCTATAAAAAGCTTGGGACAGAAGGCGTGGTAATCGGTATTTTAAAACCCGACGGTACTTTAAATATGGAGCAGATGAAAATTCTTATGGAAGAGGCAGAGGGAATGTCTGTGACGCTTCACAGAGCATTTGACGTATGCGCAGATCCGTTTGAAGCAATGGAACAGGCAATCTCCCTGGGAATTGACACGATCCTTACTTCCGGTCAGCAGAATAACTGCCGTCTTGGAGCAGAGCTTCTTGGTCAGCTCGTGGAAAAAAGCGCTGGAAGAATTGAGATCCAGGTGGGAAGCGGCGTAGATGCAGACGCTATTAAAGAAGTTTATCCTGTGACAAAGGCAAGAGCCTTCCATATGTCTGGAAAGGTTACGCTGGACAGTGAAATGATCTACAGAAAAGAAGGTGTAAGTATGGGACTTCCTTCTTTAAGCGAATATGAGATCTGGCGCACAGAAGAGAGCAAAATCCGTGCGGCGAAAGAGGTATTAGAAACACTTTGAGGGACTGTAAAAGTCCCTCTCTTTTTTGAATGAGGTTATAACTTTTTGGAATCAGTGCCCCAGACAGAAGGCAGGCGTTTTAACACTTCCTGAGTCAGGACTCCTATGAGAAAGCCGGTTACAACACCGGAAATGAGAAGAGGTGGTGTATAATAAAACACGGCAGTATTTTCCACAATGAGGGCAGCAATGATAAGCTGACCGATATTGTGGGTGACTCCGCCGAAAACACTGATACCAATTGTCGTAAGGGATGTCTTCTTCAGAAGAAGAACCATGACAGAAAGGCTTAGCGCAGCGCCGGCAAGGCTGTAAAGGATGCTGAACATATTTCCAAAGAGAAAGCCGATTACGAGAATACGTACAACGGATACAAGGGCAGCATCTTTGAATCCGTATTTTTTCAGAATGATCAGCACGGACAGGTTCGCAAGTCCAAGCTTGATTCCGGGGATTCCTGCAAAAACAGGAATCAGAGTTTCCACATATCCGAAAATAATGGCAATGGCGGCAAAAAAACCGAGATAAGCTGTCTTTGTCTTCATAATCACTGCACCACAGCATGGGAAACATCGTTCCCTTCGCTGTTTTCTCCTTCAATTACAACCTTATTCGGGAGGCAGATCACGGAGCCGCCCGAAGCGTCAACTGCTTTTTGTTCAAGACATAGATGATCCGGACAGGTGGCGGAAATCATTTTTGCCTTTCCGTCTTTTATTTCGCATACATTTGTGTCATTAATGGAAATCGTCTGATTTTCAGACAGGGAATACACACCGTATTCTTTGCCGTCAACTGTGATCCGTATGTTGTTCTGTGGCTTTTTAGAAATACTCATACCTGCCCACAGAAGAAGGGCGGCAGCGAGAATCGAGCCGATTAACAGAATTTCTTTTTTCTTCAAAAACAACTTTCCTCCATTTAAAATATCATACATTTGCAATTTTTTATCGTTCCGACTGCCGGTGGCAGGATGAAGCTATCATAACACAGAGGAGAAGGAATGGCAATGGCAGAGAAATCCTGTTTGTTTACGAAATGTTTATTGTTTTCTTGACCGGAAAGTGATAGAATATAGAATGTTGAGAGTATACTTTTGGGAGTATGCTCTCAGAACGGTAATAAGAATTTATTATACAGCAGAAGCTGTAGAGAAAATAAAAAGGAAACAGGAGTAAAATATGAACGTATTTTCAAAAGTATTCGGAACGCACAGTCAGCGTGAGGTAAAAAGAATTATGCCTCTTGTAGAGAAGACAGAAAGCCTGCGTCCGGAAATGCAGAAACTCAGCGATGAAGAATTAAAGGACAAGACAAGAGAATATAAGAAGCGTCTGGAAGAGGGAGCAACACTTGACAGCCTCCTTCCGGAAGCATTTGCAACAGTGAGAGAAGCAGCAAAGCGTGTTCTTGGAATGGAACATTACCGTGTACAGATCATCGGCGGTATTATTCTTCATCAGGGACGTATCGCAGAGATGCGTACAGGTGAAGGTAAGACACTTGTATCTACTCTTCCTGCATACTTAAATGCACTGGAGGGGAAGGGCGTACACGTTGTAACAGTTAACGACTATCTGGCAAAACGAGATGCAGAGTGGATGGGAAAGGTTCATGAATTCCTGGGACTTACTGTTGGCGTTGTATTAAACGATATGAAGCCGGAAGAGCGCCGTGCTGCATACAACTGTGACATCACTTACGTTACAAACAACGAGCTGGGATTTGATTACCTTCGTGACAACATGGTTATTTATAAAGAACAGCTCGTACAGAGAGATCTCCACTACTGTATCATTGACGAGGTGGACTCCGTTTTAATTGACGAGGCGCGTACTCCTCTTATTATTTCAGGACAGAGCGGCAAGTCTACAAAGCTTTACGAAGTCTGCGACATTCTCGCACAGCAGCTTGAGCGCGGCGAGGCAAGCCATGAGATGACAAAGATGGCTGCGATCATGGGCGAGGAAGTTATCGAGACAGGAGACTTCGTTGTAAATGAAAAAGATAAGATCGTAAACCTGACAGAGCAGGGCGTAAAGAAGGTAGAGAAATTCTTTAATATTGAAAACCTTGCTGATCCGGAAAACCTGGAGATCCAGCACAACACCATTCTTGCTCTTCGTGCCCATAACCTGATGCACAAAGACCAGGATTACGTTGTAAAAGATGATGAAATCCTCATCGTAGACGAATTTACAGGACGTATTATGCCGGGACGCCGTTATTCTGACGGGCTTCATCAGGCAATCGAGGCGAAGGAACACGTAAAGGTAAAACGTGAGAGCAAAACTCTTGCAACCATTACATTCCAGAACTTCTTTAACAAATATGACAAAAAAGGCGGTATGACAGGTACAGCTCTCACAGAGGAAAAAGAGTTCCGTGATATTTACGGCATGGACGTTGTGGAGATTCCTACAAATAAGCCGGTTCAGCGTAAAGACCTGGATGATGCCGTATATATGACAAAGAAGGAAAAATTCAACGCAGTTGTGCGCGCAGTTGTGGAAGCACACGAGAAGAAACAGCCTGTACTGGTAGGTACGATCACAATCGAGACTTCCGAGCTGTTAAGCCGTATGCTGAAAAGAGAGGGAATCCCGCATAACGTGCTGAACGCCAAATTCCACGAACTTGAGGCGGAAATCGTTGCACAGGCAGGACAGGCAGGCGCAGTTACTATCGCAACAAACATGGCAGGCCGTGGTACGGATATTAAGCTTGATGATGTTGCCCGTGAGGCAGGCGGTCTTAAAATTATCGGTACAGAGCGTCATGAGTCCAGACGTATTGACAATCAGCTCCGCGGACGTTCCGGACGTCAGGGTGACCCGGGTGAATCCCGTTTCTACATCTCCCTTGAGGACGACCTGATGCGTCTCTTCGGTTCCGAGCGTCTTATGAAGGTCTTTACTTCTCTCGGAGTTGCAGAGAACGAGCAGATCGAGCATAAAATGCTCTCCAGCGCGATCGAGAAGGCACAGGAAAAGATTGAGTTTAACAACTTCGGTATCCGTAAAAACCTTCTTGATTATGACCAGGTAAACAATGAGCAGCGTGAAATTATTTACAAGGAGCGCCGCCAGGTTCTCGACGGAGAAAATATGCGCGACGCAATCTACAAGATGATCACAGACATTGTGGACAGCACAGTAGATATGTGTTTCTCCGATGATGTGGACGCAGAAGAGTGGGATTTTGACGAGTTCAACTCCGCATTATGCCCGATCATTCCGATCGCGCCTCTTACAGAAGATAAGGTAAAAGGCAAGAGAAGAAACGAGATGAAGCATATCCTCAAAGAAGAGGCAGTAAAACTCTACGAAGCGAAAGAATCAGAGTTCCCGGAACCGGAACAGCTTCGTGAGCTTGAGCGAGTAGTCCTCTTAAAGAGTATCGACAGCAAGTGGATGGATCACATTGACGATATGGAAATTCTCCGCCAGGGAATCGGTCTTGCCGCATACGGTCAGCGTGACCCGGTTGTAGAATACAAGATGAGCGCTTACGAGATGTTTAACGGCATGATAAGCTCCATTCAGGAGGATACTGTGCGTATGCTGTATCACGTTCATGTAGAGCAGAAGATCGAGCGTGAGCAGGTGGCTAAAGTTACCGGAACAAACAAGGACGACAGCGCAGGTCCGAAGAAACCGGTACAGCGCAAAGAAGATAAGATTTATCCAAACGATCCGTGTCCATGCGGAAGCGGAAAGAAGTATAAACAGTGCTGCGGACGTAAAGCTGCAAAAGTGTGAGAAAAAGGGAAGTTTTTAGATGGGTACGATGTAACTTGCTAAACAGGTTGCGTCGTACCTTTTGAGTTTCTGAAATACAGAATATAATTGACGATGCAGTTATTTTTGAGATATAAATTTATATACAAATATTCCTTCAAACTGTTGCAGCTTTTTAAACCAGTTGTTATACTAACTACGTACATTATTTGTTTTTTGTATGTAGAAAGTTGGTGATCGCTTGAATGAAAAAGAAATTTTAAAAAAGGTAATTGAAAATAATGGTGGTATTGCAAAAACTTCAGATTTTGCTGATAATGGGATAAATAAATATGAGGTGGCAGCTTTCTGTAAAGAAGGAGTCATTGAAAGAATTAGGAGAGGTTTTTACCAGCTTCCGCAAAATGATGGAGCAATGGAGGAACTGTTAATCCGGGAAATTCTTCCACAGGGGATTATTTGTGTGGAATCCGCTCTGTTTCATTATGGGTACAGCGATTTTGCTCCCCGCAAATGGTCGATTGCAGTGCCGAGAACAGCAACCCGCACCGTGAAGAACATTGAAGAGTTTTCGATGAAGGCTTACTATATTCAAAAAGAATTTTTAAACATAGGCAAGTCTGCAAGCAATTTTAATGGTGTAATACTGCCTGTATATGACCGTGAGCGAACAATATGTGACTGCTTTAAGTATCGCACAAAACTCGATAATGAAATTTTTGATAAGGCTGTTAAAGCCTATGCTGCTGATAAAAAAAAGAATCTTGTAAATTTATCTAAATATGCAAGAGAAATGAAGCTTTATACAAAGGTTATGAATATAATGGAGGTACTGCTTAATGGCTGACATGGCTACATCTGTGCTTGCACGTCTTAAAAACAAAGCAAAGGAAAGTGGAAGAAGCTATCAGCTTTGCCTGCAACTTTTCTGTCAGGAGGAATTTTTGCGTCGTTTGGAAAAGTCCAGGTATGCCAATAACCTTGTGCTGAAAGGCGGTTTGTTTCTCTATTCACTTACTAATTTTGATAGCCGGGTAACGGTTGACGTAGATTTTTTGCTTAGGCATATACCCAATACACCGGAACAGTTGAAGGGGATTCTTAAGGAAATTATCTCAATTCAGACAGGCAATGATTTTGTGACCTTTGAGATAAAAGATGTTACTCCTATTGCTATTACAAAGAAATATGCCGGTATAGGTGCTTCGATAGTTGCTCATATCAAAAATACGCGTACACCGTTTAGTATTGATTTTGGTGTTGGAGATGTTATTGTGCCGAAGCAGGAAAAGCGAAAAATCCCCACTCAGCTTGACGATTTTATTGCCCCCACAGTCAGTACTTATTCTATTGAAACAATGGTTGCTGAAAAAATTGATGCAATTCTCAGCCTGATGGAGTTTTCCAGTCGTATGAAAGATTACTATGATATTTACTATCTTGCTAATAAATTTGATTTTGATGGTAAAGTGCTGAATGAAGCTCTTAGAAAAACTTTTTCTAATCGAGGGCATAATTTTACAGAAGAGCAATTTAATCAGGTTATGTGTTTTGACGATGATGCGGCTATGCAGAAAAAGTGGAAGGCTTTTGTTCGTAAGATTGATACTAAAACCGATGATTACAGCACAGTGCTGAAAACAATAAAAGCATTTCTGACTAAACCATTTAGAACATCAGTTGGAGACAAAGAATTTACTGGGAAATGGTCTGCTGTCAATGGAGAGTGGGTATAAGAGAGAACAATTTGAAAGGGTTAAATGATGCGCCTGATATGAAGAGGGCGGTGATTAGTCACCGCCCCTTACTCGATTGGCATCAGACGGAAGTTCCCCGAACTGCTTTTTATAGGCGCGGATAAAGGCGGTATAATCCTTAAATCCGCTCTGGAGAGCCGCTTTTGTGACGGGAACTCCCTGAGAGATCAGGCTTCTTGCAAGAAAAAGCCGTTTGCTCACAATGTAGCTGTGCATGGTGTACCCTGTCTCTTCTTTGAATTTTCGCATCATATAATATTTGCTCAGGAAATATCTCCGGGAAAGTTCCTCAATGGACAGCTCTTTTTCAAGGTTGCGGTTGATGTACTTTAAAAGTTCCTCAATCCGGGAATCGTAAGTATAGGAGTCCTGGTCGCAGATATATTGTTTTTCCAGAAAAATCCGGTTTAAATACACCATAAATTCATAAAAGAGAGCTTTTTCCAGAATGTTATCTCCCAATTCCTGATTCTTAGATGCCCGGTAAAATTCTGACAAAACCTGTTCCAGCTTTTTCTGTATTTTGGAGGGAAGACGGACAAGATGAAAGCACCGGTCTGTTGCTTTCTGAAAACACCGGGTCAGAAGCTCTTCTTTTAAATCGTTCCGGATCCACAGAATAAACCGTTCATATGGTTCTTCAGAAGAGATTTCCGGCTTGTGGATGGCATATTTATCCACAAGAAGAATATCCCAGGGGTTGAGATAATAGGATTTTCCTTCTATATGATAGGTGGCTTTTCCGGAAAGAAAAATAATCACCTTATAAAAATCATGGTAATGATAAGTAAAATCCTGCTGCTTCTGGTCTTTTAAATAGAAAAGGCGAAATTCCTGGTCAAGATACCCTGTTTTTTCCGTTGTATCAATAGGAAACTCCATATTTGTATACCTCGTTTATTTCTTTTTTATAATTTTATCACGTTTTTTTCAAATCATCATCACATTTTCCTCACAAATTCCCGGTATAGTATAAAACAAATAAAGCGAAAGCTTTTTCATCGAATAGATTTTCATAACTTTTTTCTTTTTCATACTTTTTATACTTAGCCGGACTGCAGACAGTCCGGCCCTCCTTCTTTTTCTCCTTCTTTTCAGAGCATTTTTTGCAATATATTCCGCAGTTTATTCTATATACACAGGAAAAAAATGATGTATAATATAATAAAAGACAGGATTGTAGAAGGGAATATGAGAAACAATCCATCAGATTTTGGCAGTAAGGTGATATGTGAATACAGGAGAGGTGTAAATATGTCAGACAATATTATTATGGCGAAATATCAGGGATTGGGAAATGACTATCTGATTCTGGATGCGGTGAGAAACAGAGTACAGATTCAGGGGAAAAAAGCGGCGCTTCTCTGCCAGAGAGGATTCGGGCTTGGAGCGGACGGCGTTTTGTACGGACCTGTGCAGATAAACGGAAAAATGGGCGTTCATATTTTTAATGCGGACGGAAGCGAGTCTCCCATCAGTGGAAACGGCGTTCGTATTTTTGCAAAATATTTAATAGATCAGGGATATGTAAAGGAATCAAAGTTTGACATTGAGACAATGGCGGGAACAATCGAAGTGGAAGTGATGAACGCCAGAGCAACCGAGTTTCGTGTGAAAATGGGGAAAGCTTCTTTTATTTCCGAAGAAATTCCGGTAACAGGTGAAAAACGGGAAATTATAAATGAGACGTTTACTTTTAATGAAAAAGAGTACAAAGCAACCTGTCTTACCGTAGGAAATCCCCACTGTATTATTTTTGCAGATAAAGTAAGCAAGGAAGCCGTAAAAGAGCTGGGACCTTATGTGGAAAATGCAGATGAATTTCCAAACAGAATGAACCTTCAGCTCTGCCGCCTGATCGACAGAGGAAATCTTGATATTGAAATCTGGGAGAGAGGCTCCGGCTATACAAAAGCCTCCGGTACAGGAAGCTGTGCGGCAGCGGCGGCAGCATACCGCCTGGGGCTTGTAGAGCCCAGAATCAATGTAAATCAGCCGGGTGGCATGATCCAGATTAACATAAAAGAGGACGGAACGATTTACATGACAGGAACAGTCGGCTTTATTGCGGACATCAGCATTGCGCAGAGCTTTTTTTCCTGAGAGGTTCTGAATCAGTAAGAGCTGTCAAACGAAGAGATTAAAAAAAGGATTAAAAAACAGTTTCACATAAGTGTCTGCTGTTTTTTAATCCTTTATGTTTTGGGAATTTATTTACTTACCGGTCTTGTAGCTTCTTTCAGCCATTCTTTTTCTTCCTCATCAAGATATGGGGAGATTTTTTCGTATACATCTTTGTGGTAGCTGTTTAAAAGCTCCACGTCTTTTTCTGCCATATATTTTGTGTCAATGGCGTCTAAATCAATCGGCACGAAAGTAACAAATTCAAATTTCATAAACTGACCGTACTGATTTTTTTTTGCTTTGCGGCAGAGCATCAGGTTTTCTGTACGGATTCCGTGGCTTCCTTCAATGTAGATACCCGGCTCGTCAGAGGTTAGCATACCTTCCTCAAAAACCTCGTCTTTCACACGTTCCGGGCTGACTTTCCAGCGAACTCCGTTTGGACGCTCGTGTACATTTAAAAGATAGCCGACGCCGTGACCTGTTCCGTGGTTAAAATCAAGACCTCTTTCCCAGAATGCGCCTCTTGCAAGGTAGTCAAGGTTTACGCTGGCACAGCCGTGAAGGAATTTCGCATTGCCGAGACGGAGCGTTCCCATTGCTGTCACGGTGAAATGCTCTTTCTGCTCCTCTGTGAGAGGTCCGACAGCGATAGTTCTTGTAATATCTGTTGTTCCCTCATAATACTGTCCGCCGGAATCCACAAGATAGAAGCCTTCCGGTTTTAACTGGGCAAAGTCTTCCTCTGTCGGCTGGTAGTGGCACATAGCAGCATTGGGACCGTAAGCAGAGATGGTTTCAAAGCTTGGCTCAATGTAGCCCTCCTGCTCTTTTCGAAGGTTTTCCAGTTTCTCTGCAACAGAAAGCTCGTCCATTGGGATTTTGCCGATGTTCTTTTTCAGCCAGTAAATATATTTTGTAACAGCAACGCCGTCTTTAATGTGGGCTTTTCGGATATTTTCCATTTCTGTGGGATTTTTAATGGCTTTCATAAGAGCGGCAGGGTTTACCATGTCTATAATGGTGTTGTCGCCTGCAAGGCTCTGGAAAATCGTATAGTTTACATGACCTTTTTCCAGTAAGATCGTCTCTCCCTTGATTTCAGATACAAAATCATAGACAGAATCATAGGAATGGATTTCCATGCCAAGACCCTGGAGGTAAGATTTTACTTCCTCAGATAAGGCTTTTTCCTGGATAAAGAGATGTCCTTCTGTTTCTGTAAGTACAAGGTAGGAAAGGACAACCGGATTGCAGGGAATGTCGTTTCCGCGGATATTGAGAAGCCATACAATGTCGTCAAGAGAAGTCAGCACATGTACGGAAGCCTTGTTTTCCTTCATTTTTTCACGGATTTTGGAAAGCTTGGAGGCAGCAGACTCTCCGGCGTATTTTTCCGCAAGGATCCATACCGGTTCTGCGGAAAGCTCCGGGCGCTCACTCCAGATTTCGCCAATTAAATCGCTTCTGTATGAAAGAAATCTTTCCGGGAGTTTTTCCTCAAATGTTTCTCCCAGACTTTCATTTACAACACGTCCGTCAAAACCGAGAGTCATGCCTTCTTTTGTGTGGCTCTGCAGGTATTCTACAACAGTGGGAACGCCTTCTTCGCCCATTTTCATCAGGGTAACGCCTGTGTCTTTTAATTCCTTTGCAGCCTGTACGAAATAGCGTCCGTCTGTCCAGAGACAAGCCTCGTCCTGTGTGATAACGGCAGTTCCGGCAGAACCGGTAAAGCCGGTAATATAAGCTCTGCATTTAAAATACGGTCCTACATATTCAGATTCGTGGTAATCTGCGGTGGGTACAAGATAAGCGTCCACACCGTATTCTTTCATTTTGTCCCGAAGGGCTTGTAATCGTTCTGTTATCATAGTTTCGATTCCTCAACTTTCTTATGTTTGCTCAGAATGTCTATTCCTATTTTATCACATTGAGAAATGATGTCCAGTGGAATATTTTCAGCCTTTTGAGCCAATGGGAGCGCCTCCGCCCATTAAATTTCCGTTCTTATCATAAATACGTCCTTTGGAATCTACGTGTCCGCCCTCTGGAACTGCCCAGCTTCCGTCTTCCTCGAAGGTGTTTCCTTCCGGGTCTACAATGTGTCCATTTTTATCCCTGTGAGAACCTTCCGGCGGCTGAAAGCCCTGTCCTGTTTCCGGCAAAGATGTTTCGGTAGTTTTTGGCTGCGCAGAAGTATCATTAGTTGTGGAAGGAGAAGAGGTAAGAGAGGGTTTCTCCTGTTTGGAAGAGGGGGCGGATTCCGTCTGGCAGCCTGTAAAACTTAAAAGACAGGCAATCGCAAGTATACTGAAAAGTTTACCATATTTCATAGTGAGCCTCCTTGTATAATAGAAAACTTATAGAGTTTCTGATTTTATTTTAGCACAGAGTTATTGGAGCAGCTATTAAAGAAATCTAAATTTTTCTCTTGCAATTTTGGAAAAACAACATTATAATTTATGTAACGATATAAAAGTTATAATAACAGGAGGGCATTTATGAGCAGAAAAATCAGCATTACCACACGGAAACAGCTTGAGATTTTTATGAACGTACAGAGACAGAAATTACTGAAAACAATGGATATGGAAAAAGTTCCCATGACGCCAAAGCAGCTTTCTGTAATTCTTGAGATTTCCCCATCCTCTGTGACGTACCACTTAAAGAAACTGGAGGAACTGGGGCTGGTGGAGCTGGACCACACAGAGAGCATTCACGGCATTCAGGCAAAGTTTTACAGAAGGGTTCCGGCAGTGGTGAATCTGAAAGGGGATTTACAGGACGACCTTCACGAGGAAAAGGAGCTGATCCTGGATTACCTGATCAATGACATCTGGACAGGATTCAAGAAATATATAACAGATTTATATAAGAAGGAAAAAAATCCCCGGGAGGTAACAGGAGACTGTCTGAACGGTGTGATTTATCTGACAGATGAGGAAGCAAAAAAAGTGAAGGCGCAGATTCTTGCGTTTCAGGAGGCGCACATGAAGCCGAAGGAAGGGGCGAAGCCCTGGGATATGGCGCTGATTGCTTATCCGGGAAAGAGGACAAAAGACGAAAAGTAAAGGGGGAGTTTTATGCTGCTGTCACATAAAATACTGTTTTTTCTTAATTCCTTTTCTACAGGGATTTTAACGCCTGTTTTGACGCTCGTCCTTTGCTCGCACGGGGCAAGCCTTTCCACAGTTCCCGTTTTTCTGGGGATTTTTGCAGTTACAGTTATGGTTTTAGAGGTACCGAGCGGAGTATTTGCAGATTTAAAGGGAAGAAAAAATACATTTCTCATGTCCCATATTTTTATCTGGCTCAGTTTTTTTACGATTTTTATGGGAAATTCGCCTTTGTTTCTTGCAGTCGCAAATGTTTTTCTGGGAATGGGAAGAGCCTTTGGTTCCGGCTCTATGGAGGCTCTGGAAATTGACCAGTACATTGAGAAAAACGGAAAAACACATCTCCCCGAAATCAACAGTCTTCTTGCAAAGCTTGATAACTTCGGGCTTGCATCAGGCGCACTTCTCGGCGGGTATCTTGGATATGTGGATTCTGATTATTCCCTGAATCTTATAAGCCTTTTACTGGCAGAAGCAGTTTTAATCTTCATGGCAGTTTTCTTTGTAAAAGAAGAGAGAACAGAGAGAAAAAAGACAGAACAGAATCTTTTGACAGGATTTTCGGGAATGTTAAAAAGTATCAAAGTTTCCCGGATTTTATGTGCTGTCTGCGGCATGGCGGCAGTTCTTGGATTTCTTCTGGCGGCAGTGGAAACATACTGGCAGCCTTCCATAAAACTTTACCTTCCGGAAAATCTTACATGGCTTCTCGGAATAGTGAACTGTTCTGCCTATCTTGGAGGAAGCCTTGGGAATACGGCAGGAATGAAAATTTTGTCAAAAACGGGGAACACCTTATCTGCAAAGAAAAGATTATACGCAGCGTTTCGTATTCTTCTCTGCCTTGTCCCTGTTTTTATGGCATTTTGCCGTACCTGGTATATGTTTGCCATAGTTTATGCCCTTGTATATATGGTTTCCGGAATGGCGGGACTGGTGGAAAACACACTTCTTCACGAAGCGGCGGACAGCAGTTTTCGCGCTTCCATGATGTCTCTTTACTCCCTCCTTGTAAGAGGGGGAAGTATAGGCACTTCCCTGTTGTGCGGCATACTTCTTCAGAGCGGAAATCTGAACCTTGTGTGGATATTTGTCCCCCTTACTGCGCTTGGAGCCACCGCGCTGATGATTTTGTTTGTAATTCCCCGGAAGATATGATATTGTATACAGTGAGTATTTGTCTTTTTGTAAAGGACAACAAAACGAAAATCTGAAAATAAAGAAAGAGGGTGAAGCTGTGGTTGAGTTAGATCAGTTCAAAAGCGTTCTTGCAACATACACAGAACCATTGGCGGAGGTGAAAGACTCCCTTGACCTGGCTAACAAGGAGCAGCGGGTTGAAGAGCTGGAGCGTGAGATGGAGGCTCCGGATTTCTGGGACAATGCAGAAGTTTCCCAGAAAAAAATGAAGGAATTAAAAGGATTAAAAGATGACATGGAAACATATCAGAATCTTGTGACACAGATGGAAGATATGGAAACCATGATTGAGATGGGATATGAGGAAAACGATCCGGAGCTGATTCCGGAAATCCAGGAAATGCTGGATCAGTTCCAGACAGATTTTGACAACATTCGTGTAAAAACACTTCTCTCAGGAGAATACGACAGCGAAAATGCCATTATCAAACTGAATGCGGGAGCAGGCGGAACGGAAGCCTGCGACTGGTGCGGTATGCTTTACCGTATGTACAGCCGCTGGGCAGACAGAAAAGGATTCAGCATGGAAGTTCTTGACTATCTGGACGGAGACGAGGCAGGCGTCAAATCTGTTACATTCCAGGTAAACGGAGAAAATGCCTACGGATATTTAAAATCAGAAAAAGGCGTACACCGTCTCGTTCGAATTTCCCCGTTTAATGCGGCGGGAAAAAGACAGACTTCCTTTGTATCCTGCGACGTTATGCCGGATATAGAGAAAGACCTTGATGTGGAAATTAATGACGAGGATATTCGTATTGATACGTACCGAAGCAGCGGCGCCGGCGGACAGCACATCAACAAAACATCTTCTGCGATCCGTATTACACATTTCCCTACAGGAATCGTAGTACAGTGTCAGAATGAGCGTTCCCAGCATATGAACAAAGATAAGGCAATGCAGATGTTAAAGGCAAAGCTGTATCTTTTAAAACAGCAGGAGGCTGAGGAGAAGCTTTCCGGAATCCGGGGCGAGGTAACAGATATTGGCTGGGGAAATCAGATCCGGTCCTATGTCATGCAGCCATATACAATGGTAAAAGACCACCGCACAAACGAAGAAACAGGAAACGTAGATGCAGTGATGGACGGAAGTATTGATATTTTTATTAATGCGTATCTGAAATGGATTGCACTTTCTAAAAAGACAGAGTAAAAAAACTTGCGAAAGTTGTTTTTCTGTGATAACATATCTCTCATAGAAAAACAAATGTCTTTACTTAACGGACGGAGAGGAAACCATGGAGAAACAGGGCGAGAAGAAAAAGTATTATGTAGTGAAAGAACGGGCAGTGCCGGAGGTGCTTTTAAAGGTGGTAGAAGCGAAGAAGCTTCTCGATTCCGGAAAAGTCCAGACGGTACAGGAAGCCGCAGAAAAAATGGACATCAGCAGGAGTTCCTTCTATAAATATAAGGATGATATTTTTCCTTTCCATGAGGAGGCAAGGGGAAAGACGATTACCTTTATTATTCAGATGGACGATGAGCCGGGACTTTTGTCAGTGGTGCTTGGGGCAATCGCGCGTTTTCATGGAAATATTCTTACTATTCATCAAAGTATCCCGATCAACGGAGTGGCAACGCTTACTTTGAGTGTGGATATTCTTCCGGGAGAGGGAGACATAGAAGCTATGGTAGAAGAAATTGAAGAAAGCGATGGCATTCATTATCTGAAAATATTAGGCAGGGAGTAGAAGATATGGTAAATATTGCAGTATTAGGCTATGGTACAGTAGGAAGCGGAGTGGTAGAAGTAATCCGCACAAACCATGAAAGCATCAACAAACGGGCGGAAGAGGAGATCAATATCAAATATGTTCTGGACCGCCGTGATTTTCCGGGAGATCCGGTTGAGGACGTTCTTGTTCACGATTATGAGGTCATTGTAAATGATCCGGAAGTCGATATTGTAGTGGAAGTTATGGGAGGAATCGAGCCTGCGTATACTTTTGTAAAGCGCGCTCTGGAAGCAGGAAAAAGCGTATGTACCTCCAATAAAGCGCTTGTTGCAAAACATGGTCCTGAGCTTGTGCAGATGGCAAAAGAGAGAAGTATTAATTTCCTTTTTGAAGCGAGCTGCGGAGGCGGAATCCCCATTATCCGCGCGCTGAATAAATCTCTTACAGCAGACGAAATTGATGAGATCACAGGAATTTTAAATGGAACAACAAACTATATGCTGGATAAAATGAGCACAGAAGGAAGCGATTTCAGCGCAGTGTTAAAAGAAGCGCAGGAACTGGGATATGCGGAGGCAGACCCGACGGCAGATGTGGAAGGTCATGACGCAGGGCGCAAAATCGCAATTCTTTCCTCTCTTGCATATGGTAAATTTGTAAATTACGAAGACGTTTATATGGAAGGAATCACAAAAATTACCCAGGAGGATATGGAATACGCCAGAACTCTTGGTATGAATATCAAGCTGCTTGCAACAAGCAGGAAGGTGGGAGATTCCTACTATGCTATGGTAGCGCCTTTTATGGTGGGCAAATCAAGCCCGCTTCACAGCATAGACGGCGTATTTAACGCTGTTTTTGTACATGGAAATATGCTGGGAGACGCTATGTTCTACGGAAGCGGAGCAGGTAAGCTTCCAACTGCAAGCGCAGTTGTGGCAGACGTTGTGGACGAGGCAAAGCATCTTCACAGAAATATTATGACAAACTGGACAAATGAGCCCCTTCCGCTTACTCCTCTTGACGATGTGGAGGGAAGATTTTTTATCCGTGTAAAAGACGTGGCAGTAGAGGAACTGGAAGAGGCATTCGGACAGGTACAGACTGTGGAGACAGACGCACTTCCGGAAGAGATGGGCGTGATGACTTCTTCTATTACACAGGGCGCATATAAGGCAGGAGCAGAGAAACTGGGAGAACGTGTGATTTCCATGATTCGTGTAAAGGACTGATATAAATGAAATATGTGGTGATTTTGGGAGATGGAATGGCAGACTGGGAAATAGAGGAGCTTGGCGGAAAAACGCCCCTCTCTTATGCAGATACTCCGACGATGGACGCTCTGGCGGCGTCATCGCAGATAGGTATTGTAAAAACCATACCGGACGGAATGGCTCCGGGAAGCGATACGGCAAATTTATCTGTTATGGGATACGATCCGAAAAGATATTATACGGGGCGTTCTCCTCTTGAGGCGCTCAGTATAGGGGTACCCATGAAGGATACAGATGTGGTGTACAGATGTAATCTTGTTACCCTGTCGGAAGAGGATAAGCCTTATGAAGAACAGAAGATGCTGGATCACAGCTCCGATGAAATCGGGACAGAAGACGCAGGCATTCTTTTAAAGGCAGTATCAGACGCGTTGGTGGAAAAAGGATATTCCTTTTACCGCGGAACAAGCTACCGCCACTGTATGGTGTGGGAAGAGGGGAAAATATGCGATCTGACGCCCCCTCACGACATTCTCACAAAAACAGTGAAAGAGTATCTTCCAGAAGATGAGATACTTTTAAAAATGCAGAAGGAAAGCTATGAGATTTTGAAAAATCACCCCATAAATCTGAAAAGAAAGAAACAGGGACTCCACCCGGCAAACAGCTTCTGGTTCTGGGGAGCGGGAACAAAGCCGGCTCTTGATTCTTTCGAAAAAATATACAACAAAAAAGGCGTGATGATTTCCGCAGTTGACCTTTTAAAAGGAATCGCGGCAGGGGCAGAAATGGACAGAGTGGAAGTAGAGGGTGCTACAGGCGGACTTCACACAAATTACGAAGGAAAAGCAGAAGCCTGCGTAAAAGCCCTCACAGAAGACGGCTATGATTTTGCCTATGTTCACGTGGAAGCTCCCGATGAAATGGGACATCAGGGAAGTACAGAGAAAAAAATACAGGCGATTGAATATCTGGATAAACGTCTTATCCGTATTATAAAAGAGGGACTGGATAGTTCGGGAGAAGAGTATCGGATGCTGATCCTTCCGGATCATCCCACTCCTCTGAAAGTCCGCACCCATGTGGCAGAACCGGTGCCATATCTGCTCTACGACAGCAGAAAGCCGGAAAACCACACATGGCATTATAATGAAAAAGAAGCAATGGAAAGCGGTGCGCCTCTTATAAACGGCTGGGATATAATGGAGCGCCTGTTTGAGATGGGAGAAAAATATGTTAATCGTTAAGAAGTTCGGCGGTACATCTGTGGCAAATAAAGAGAGGATCTTTAATGTTGCCAGCAGATGTATCGAGGATTATAAAAAAGGACACGATGTGGTAGTGGTTCTTTCCGCTATGGGAAAATATACAGATGAACTGATCCATATGGCAAAGGATATTAATGACAAGCCGCCGAAACGAGAGATGGATATGCTCTTTACAATAGGAGAGCAGATGTCCGTATCTCTTATGGCAATGGCAATGAACAGCCTGGACGTTCCGGCAGTATCCTTAAATGCGTTTCAGGTAAGTATGCACACCACAAGCGTACATGGAAACGCAAGACTGAAACGAATTGATACCGAGAGGATCAAAAGAGAACTGGACAGCCGTAAAATCGTAATTGTGACAGGATTCCAGGGAGTCAATAAGTACGATGATTATACAACGCTTGGAAGAGGCGGCTCTGATACAACAGCCGTTGCCCTCGCAGCAGCTCTTCACGCAGATGCCTGTGAGATTTATACAGATGTGGACGGCGTTTACACAGCAGACCCGAGAAAAGTTCCGAAGGCACGGAAGCTGAAGGAAATTACATACGATGAAATGCTGGATCTGGCAACTCTGGGCGCAGGAGTTCTTCACAACCGTTCCGTGGAAATGGCGAAGAAATACGGCGTCCCCCTTGTTGTGCGCTCCAGTCTGAATAACAGTGAGGGAACGGTAGTAAAGGAGGAAGTAACAGTGGAAAGAATGCTGATTAGCGGAGTGGCGCTTGATACAGAGGCAGTGAGAATCGCAGTGATCGGTCTGAGAGACGAGCCGGGTGTGGCGTTCCGTCTTTTTGATACACTTGCAAAGAAAAATATTAATGTAGACGTAATTCTGCAGTCCATCGGGCGTGCGGGAACAAAGGATATTTCCTTTACAGTAGATGGAAGCGACCTTGAAGAGGCGGTGTCCATTCTGGAAGAAAACCAGGCGCGTCTTGGATATAAAGAGCTTCATTCTGAGAGAAATATCGCAAAGCTTTCTATTGTAGGAGCAGGAATGATGAGCAATCCGGGAGTTGCTGCAAAAATGTTTGAGAGCCTTTACAACGAAGGCGTGAACATCAACATGATTTCTACATCAGAAATCCGTGTAACCGTTTTGATTAATGAAAAAGAAGGCATAAGAGCAATGAACGCAGTGCATGACGCCTTCGATTTGGCAGATTAAGCAGGTGGAATGTTATGTATGGAAACAGAAAAATCTGGAAGCTGAGCGCAAGGCGCGCGCTTTCCGGCAGATGGGGAACTCTGATCGTAGCGCAGGTTATTGTTTCCGCAATTAATCTTGTAGCAGGAAACCTTACCATGATGCTTTTTCCGGGATACGATGGACTGTCACTGATTTTAAGCCAGGTATTTTCTTTCCTTGTGAGCCTTGTAATGTGCATCTTTACAGCAGGTCTTTATTATATGTATCTGAATGTGGCAAGAGGAAAGGAATATTCCTACAAGAATCTGATTTATTTTTTCAAAAACCAGCCGGATAAGATAATTGTAGCTTCTTTTGTTATGGCTGCTATTGCCTGGCTCACTGCGCTTCCGGCGGGATATTATATATATGTAACAGATCCCGGAACAACGCTGGAGCAGCAGATGGCTGTTATGCAGACGTACCTTATGATCTCTCTGGGAGGAATCATTTTAAATATGCTTCTTACTGTGCCCCTTACACTTACATATTTCATTCTTGCAGATGAAAATGTGGGAGGACTGGAAGCGCTCAAAAGAAGTATGCAGCTTATGAGGGGTAATATCGGAAAATATATTCTTCTTCAGTTGAGCTTTTTACCCTGGTATTTTCTCTGTCTTTTTACAATGGGAATCGGCATAATATTTTTAATGCCGTATATACAGATGACAGGCATTATGTTTTACCGTGATATAAAAGGAGAAATTTACAGACAGGAGCCTCAGGCTGCGACAGCAGATAGGGAAGAAAAAGAGCAGGACGATTATAATTCAGAAGCATAAGAAATAAAAGAACCTTCAAAGTTTCGTACCACAGCAGGGTGGGCGAAGCGGCGAAGGTTCTTTTTATATGGAGTGTTTATAATGGCTGCAGACCGGGATCTTCATATTCATAGGGAGCAGGCTCTTCATAGCCATAAGGAAAATCATACTCATATGGAGTTTCAGGCGGGAGGTCGTATGGGGCATAATCCGGCATATCGTACGGTTCTTCTTCAGGAATTTCTTCATAAGGAAGTGTCTGGTATGGGTCGGAATCAGGAATTTCTTCTATATAGGGAACTTCTTCCTGGAAGAACTCGCTTGTATTAAATGCCTGGTATGTAAAAACTCCGAGAATTAAGGGGACAATAATCCCTAAAACGATTCCCACAACAGAAAAAATAAGACCGATTTTTGCAGTGATCTCCATAGGAGCCCTGCGCTTTTGTAAGGTATCTCCGGAAATATATACCTGCCTGGAAGAAAGAGCGCATGCAATTCCAATGCAGGCAAGAAGTATGCCGACGAAAAATACCGAGGAAAGCAGGACAGAGAGAATTCCAAGAATCAGCGCTGCGATTGCTTTTCCGCTTACAGGCCGGGGATTTCGTCCGGAGCCGGAAGAACGGGAATTGTGATATTCTGTGTGCATAGAAACCTCCTTTGTGTAAAAACAGGTATTGAAAACCTGCTCTCGTAAAACCGAGACGATTCTGATAGTTGGTGTTTTTATTATAACATCTTGAAGAAAGAGCTGCAAGAAAGTTGAATATAAATATTGACATGGATAATAGATGATGATATTTTAATAGTAAGAAACAGTAAAGAAGGAAGACCGGATTCTTCAACTGGAAAAGAAAGGAGGGAAGGGAATGTCTAAAAAAGGTACAGAGCGTCTGACTGACCTGGAAGTACAGGTTATGAAAGTTTTATGGGATTCAGAAAGAGCCATGACAAACAGTGAGATTGCAGAAGAACTGAAAGAAGAAACAGATCTGAGCGTAGCTTCTGTGGCACAGCTTGTAAAACGTCTTCTTCAGAAAGATGTGCTGGAGGTGGGCGAGCATGTGCCGGTTGCAAATGTATACGCAAGAACTTTCAGACCGAAACTGACAAGAGAAGAGTTTATCGCAGGAGAGCTTCTTCATATTCAGAAGGCAACATCGTCAGATAAAAAGAAGGGACTGAGAGGGATTTTTGCAGCTCTTTTCATGGTAGAAAAAGAAAACGGTGTGAACAGACAGGAACTTGAGGCTATCGAACATTTCATACAGAAGAAAAAAGAAGAAATGAAGGACGGAGAGTAGGAGATGGATATATCAATTTCCACTATAGTAACAACTTCTATTACAGGTTCGCTTCTCTTGCTGCTTTTCTGTATTATAATGGGCAGCAGAACAGTGATCAGTAAAGTGGGACCTGGTTTTGTAGTGATGATCTGATCTGGCTGATAGCTTCTGTAAGAATGTTTTTTCCGATAGAGTGGGGATACACCTACAGTTTTTATTTTGAAAGAGTATTTACCGCAATCCGGGAATTTTTTACTTATGAAATTTTCAAAGGAGAACAGAGCATAGCAGTCTGGCAGATTTTTTTGGCAATCTGGATTCTTGGGATTATTATTTTGGGGTTTTACAAAATAAAGGATTATAAAAGAACTCTCAGAATGCTTCGTATACTTCCGAAAATTCCGCTCAAATGTCTTAATGCAGTATGGGAAGAAGATTTCATTAAAAAATATCCGGAAGTACAGGAGTTAAAATTTGTAAAATTTGACCATACGGTAAGTCCGTTTCTTGCAGGACTCAGACAGACGCTTATAGTTATGCCAAACAGAGAGTTTACAGACCAGGAGCTTCGCTGCATTGTCGGGCATGAGGTTTTGCATTATAGAAACCATGATATTTTCTGGAAAATATTTACAGAGGTGCTTTGTACGGTATTCTGGTGGAATCCTGTTTTCCTGTTTATGAAAAAACGGTTGTTTCACATGATAGAAATTAAAAATGACAGGAAATTAACGGAAGAAATGACATCAAAGGAAAAGTCAGACTATCTGGACTGCCTTCTGGAGATTGTAAAAGACTCATGCGGAAATTCATTTACGGGAACAGTGGGATTTTCAAAGACGGACAAAAAGATATTTCGGCAGAGAGTGGAATTGATCGTCTCGCCCGGTAAAATCAGCAAAGGCTGTCAGGTTGTGACGGGAATTGTAGTGGCTGTATTATTATTTCTGTCTACGGCGGTTGTGTTTGAACCGACGTATCCATTAGCAGAGGGAGAAGGACTTGGTTTAGATGAGAATACAGGATTTCTTATAGAAAATGGAGAGGTGTATGATGTATATCTTCTTGGAACGTATGTAAGAACAACTTATGAAGGAGAAGATATGCATCCGTATCGTACATTAAACAGGTATGAAACACTTGAGAAAGCGAAAGAGAAGGAGAAAGAGAAGTTTGAGCATTATAAAGAATATGAAAGTAAGCTGTGTGTTACTTCTGATTAGTGGAGTGTTAATTAGTACATCTCCCTGTACTGTTATGGCGAAAGGTAATGATGTACAGGAGAAAAATGTAAAAGTAGAGAAAATTGTTAAATCTGGTGATACACAGCTGAGATGCTGAATTTGCCTCTGGAGGAAATAAAAAAAGTTCAGGAACAACAGATGACTGCGAACAGATAGTAAAAGAAAATTACTGCTATAAAGTCAATAGGGAACTGAGAAAATTTGAAATTGAGAGAGGCTATGCACGTTATGAGTGTATAGCCTCTTCTGCGTTGGTATTTATGTGTTTTTCTTCCATTGTGATTTCTACTGATGCATTGGCATACATCATTTTAGAACACGAAGAGAAAAATACAATGACTTTTCTATCCGACTAAAAATGGTTAATTCTAAGCGGCTTTAGGTGGTCAATTTTCCCCGCCCCTAACAAAAGTATTATTTTGTGTATATTCTATCTTGTTTTGTTTATGGTGCATACACATACTAAATGGTAAAATTAAAGTAAATTTAGATATCATTTGTGACAAAGCGCACTTCAAGTTTATCAGGGCGTGAATAACTTTCTGTATATTCAACTAAATTACCATTTTCATCGTATCCTATGAATTCAATATAGTTGACGATAGAGGTGGCGCTTGGAAGATGAAGGTGCTTTTGAAGTTTTTCGCCAGCTTCTACCATCATCATTGTCTCATTAAATTTTACAGGCAAATGATTTTTGGATTTCATATAATCATAAAGCGATATGTGCTCAAAATTGTAATTATCGATATCTGAAAAAAAATGAATAGGAACATAGGTAAACTCAATTGCAAGAGGTTCCTTGTTTCCAAGACGAATTCGATGAATACCGTATATTTCATCTTCTTCAGAAAGTCCAAGTTTATCTGCAAAGTATTTTCTGTTTTTGATTATACCTGTGCCTAAGCATTTATTGGAAATTTCAATACCAAAGTTACGAACTAAAGAGGTAAAGCTGGCATTTTTTGATTCATTTAGTACTCCTAAAGCAACTCGATTTTGTTCGGGTTTGCGGACAAAAGTTCCCTTTCCGTGAACGCGAATTAAGTAATGTTGGCTAATTAATTCGTCAAAGATGTCATGAATCAAATACCGACTTACACTATACATTGTTGCAAAATCCCGTTCGCTAGGAAGCAACTCCCCAGGAAGATATTCCTGTGTTTTAATTTTTGTAATGATACTAGATTTTATTTGTGCGGCTAATACATCATCATTGCTCATAAAACTACCTCCTTGATAAAACCAAAACGATCAATTAGCATATTATTTTCAAAAAAGACTGCAAGATGTCCTTGTTTATCATACATGAGTCCTTTGTATTTCATTAAAGGGCTATCAACAGGAATATTTAAAATTTGAGCAGTCTTTGTGTCTGCGTAAAGTAAGGTGACTTTTTGATTCGATTTTGCCAAGGTTATTTGACAATTGTTTGTAATCAAATCAATTGCAGGAGCAGAAGCAGCAATTTGTTGGGTGAGATCTGGATAGATATATTCAGGAATATAAGTTGTATTGATACAAATTAGTTGAGTACCATCTGAATAAAGCCAAACAATTTTGTATATTTTCGATTTTTCAGGAAGTAACATTTCGCTTGCAAGATAGTTATCTGCTTCTATTTTTTTGAAATCATATAATTCGTAAGTTAATTGTCCGCTATCTTCCTCTGAATGTAAGGAAAAATTACGAATGGATTGTAAAATGCGTTTAGGCGCTACGTAATAACCACTTCGTGGTTTTGAGATAATTGTTTTATCTTGAAGTAACAGATTCAAGGCTCCACGAACAGTTAAGCGTTGTACATGAAACAGCTCTGCCAGCTTTCGTTCCGAAGGCAGTTTGTCACCTGGAAGATAGTGTTCTTCCTTTAGCATGTATTTGATTTCTTTTGATAATGCAACATCTAAAGTTAATAAATTTTTTTTCATAAGAACTCCTAATATTATAATTTACTTGTAATTTATAATCAAATTATACGTTGTCAGTTCTTAAAAAGCAAATGGAAAGGAAAAAAGAAATGAAAAAATAAATATAAAAACTGGTATAGCAAATTTGAAATGTGTTTCATACCAGAATAAAAGAAATATATGCATTGTGTATAAAAAAATGCATTTATATTTATGAAAATACAACAATATTCAATATTTTTTATATGAAGTATTGAAAAAATAAAAAAAATGTGGTATATTAAATTTAAAAATAGTCACCAATACAAAGGAAGCGAAAGGGGAAAACAATATGTTGAAATTTAATGAACAGAAACAGATTGAAAGTGTGAATGGAGCGCTTGCTCTGAGAAATCAAATTAATGAATTGATTGATGGAATTTGTAAAGAAGGATACAAGAATATTTGTTGGCTCGGTATCGGTGGAACATATGCATCTTGCCTCCAGGCAGAGGTTCATATGAAAGAAAAATCAAAACTTTCATTTTTTGTTGAAAACGCAGCAGAGTATTTGACAACTGGAAATAAAAAAGTTGGAGAAGGAACTATTGTAATTATTTCGTCTGTTACAGGAACAACTTCTGAAATCGTAGATGGAGTAAAAAAAGCACAGAAGAGTGGAGCAAGGGTGATTGGTTTTATTGATGTTGCTACTGCAGAACTTGCAAAACTTGTAGACTATGTGATTACATATCCTGCCAATGAACAATTGAAATTTTATATGGTAGCAGATAGATTTATGTACAATGCAGGAGAATTTCCAGAATATGAGGATTTATACAAGGAGTTGGATCAGTATTTGGCAACTGCACTTGTGGAAGTTGAAAAGGAAGCAGATGCTTTCGGAGAAGAATTTGCAAATCGTCATAAGGACGACAAAATTCATTATTTTGTTGGGGCTGGGAACCAGTATGGTGCCACATATTCTTATGCAATGTGTTATTGGGAAGAACAGCATTGGATTCGTACAAAATCTATCCACAGTGCAGAATTTTTCCATGGAATGTTAGAAATAATTGACAAAGATACACCAGTTACAGTATTTATTGGGGAAGATTCTCAGAGATCATTGAGCGAGCGCGTTGCAAACTTCTTGCCACGCATTTGTGGAAAATACAATATTATTGATACCAAGAAATTTGAATTAAAAGGAATTAGTCCAGAGTACAGAGGATATATATCACATTTAGTGATGCATGCGGTAACACAGAGAATTGATGTACATATGGAAAAAGTCAATTGTCATCCTATGGAAATCAGAAGATATTACAGACGTCTGGACTATTAAGGTGGCAAAATGGACAGAAAGATAAGAGTAGCAGCAATAGGAGATAATTGTATTGATTATTATGATTCATTGAATGAATCATATCCAGGTGGAAACCCAGTGAATGTTGCTGTATACATAAAACGATTAGGTGGAGAAAGTTCTTATACAGGTGCTGTTGGAACTGATTCATTCGGAAAAATCATGATAAGTGCAATTCAAAATAAAGGAGTCGATACTTCTCATATTCAAGTGCTGGATGGAAAAACCGCAGTTACACATGTTGACATTGTAGATGGAGATAGAGTGTTTGGAAAATATGAAGAAGGTGTTTTGGCAGACTTTAAGCTAAGAGAACAAGACATTTCCTTTATAAAGAAACATGATTTAGCGGTTACAGGAATTTGGGGAATGATTGAAGATGAGCTTCCACTTATTTCGAAAGAAATTCCAGTTGCATTTGATTTTGCAAATAAATTTGCAAATCCAATTGTTGAGAAAGCGATTCCATATGTGACATATGCATTCTTCTCTTTTGACGAGGAATCACGCAATGAGTTTAGACAGAAATATCATAGCATGGGCTTAAAAGAAAAAGAAAATTGTACGGAACAATTAAAGGAATTCATGAAAGCAATGCAACAAAAAGGACCTAAAGTCATTATTGCAACATTGGGGAAAAATGGAAGCATTGGGTATGATGGAAATTCTTGGTATCGATTTGGAATCATAGAGTGTAAAGTTGTTGATACAATGGGTGCAGGCGACAGTTTTATTGCCGGATTTTTATATGGGATTTTGAATGGATTGAATGTTCAAGATTCGATGGAAGCAGGAGCTCAGAATAGTGCGGTAACAATAGGCTATCAAGGGGCATGGTAGAAGGAGAATATAACAAATGGGAAAAAAAATAGTGGCAATTTTATTGACAGCTGCGATGTCAATGGGTATTGCAGCATGTGGAGGTTCAGGGGACAAAAAAGACGATAATACAATTACAGTATGGTGTTGGGACAAAACATTTAATATTTTTGCAAT